>OJKW01000085.1_pt1 | contig 89760 bp, 72 predicted proteins | sample 1596591 | NCBI WGS metagenome assembly OJKW01 (sample SAMEA4350166, study PRJEB24818) | metagenome | biome: human; feature: gut; material: faeces | place: Denmark | collected 2013-09 | reverse complement strand
TACATCGACTATTACAACAACCGCCGAATCAAATTAAAACTAAACGGTCTGAGCCCTGTACAGTACAAGATTCAGACCGTGGGAGCTGCTTAATTCAATTTTTGTCTAACTTTTGGGGTTCATTTCACCCAACGGGAAAGCTGCTTTTTTCATCTGATCAGGCTCTGACTATGGGGCGGCTTAGTAGGCGATGCCCCAGTAGACCATCTTGCTGGCGGGCTTGCCGCAGCAGGGGCAGACATCGCTGAGGTGCTCCTGCTCGAAGGGCATACAACGGCTGGACAGGCCAGCCTCTTCCTTCATCTTCATCTCACAGGCAAGGTCGCCGCACCACATGGTCTTGATGTAGCCGGTGTTGGCCTTGGCCAGCGCCTTGACTTCGTCCATGGTGGTGGCGGACCAAGTGCGCTCCTCGCGGTTCTTCAGGGCGCGCTCGTACAGGTCCTTGCGCAGGGCCTCCAACTGGGCGGGGATGGCAGTTTCCAGCTCGTCCAGAGAGACGAAGATCTTCTCGCGGGTATCGCGGCGGACGAGGACGCACTGATTCTTTTCGAGGTCCTTGGGGCCGATTTCCAGACGGAGGGGCACGCCCTTCATCTCCCACTGGGAGAACTTCCAGCCGGGGGCGTTGTCGCTGTCGTCCAGCTTGACGCGGGCATACTTGCTGATCTTCTGGGCCAGCTCAGCGGCCTTTTCGGAGACGCCGGGCTTGTGGGCTGCGATGGGCACCACGACCACCTGAATGGGAGCCACAGCGGGGGGCAGGATCAGGCCGTCGTCGTCGCCGTGGGTCATGATGATGGCACCCACCAGACGGGTAGATACGCCCCAGCTGGTCTGGAACGGGTGGTGCAGCTGGTTGTCGCGGCCGGTGAAGGTCACGTCATAGGCCTTGCTGAACTTATCGCCGAAGTAATGGCTGGTGCCGCTCTGCAGGGCCTTGCCGTCCTTCATCATGGCTTCAATGGTGTAGGTGGCTTCGGCACCGGCAAACTTTTCCTTATCGGTCTTGCGGCCCTTGACAACAGGGATGGCGAGATCCTGCTCGCAGACGTCTGCGTAGCAGTCCAGCTGCTGCTGGGTCTCAGCCTCAGCCTCAGCGGCGGTCTCGTGGATGGTGTGACCCTCCTGCCACCAGAACTCACGGCTGCGCAGGAAGGGACGGGTGGTCTTCTCCCAGCGCACGACGCTGCACCACTGGTTGTACTTCATGGGCAGCTCGCGGTAGCTGTGCAGTACGCGGGACCAATGGTCGCAGAACATGGTCTCGCTGGTGGGGCGGACGGCGAGGCGCTCTTCCAGCTTGTCCGAGCCGCCCATCGTGACCCACGCCACCTCCGGCGCGAAGCCATTGACCAGCTCGCCTTCCTTCTGCAGCAGACTCTCCGGGATCAGGACGGGCATGGCCACGTTCTCATGGCCGGTGGCCTTGAAGCGGGCATCCATGTCCTTCTGGATCAGCTCCCAGATGGCCTGACCATAGGGGCGCAGGATGATGAAGCCCTTCACGCTGGAATACTCGACCAGCTCTGCCTTGACGCAGATGTCGGTATACCACTGTGCGAAGTTTTCCTCCTGACTGGTGATCGCCTGCACGAGTTTCTTGTTGTCTTTTGCCATTTTATTTTATCCTCCAAAGCCGTGCGCCAAACGTCCGGTCTCTCTTGGCCGTTCCGCACGAACTCATATTAAAAGCCCCGCCGCAGCACCGCCGTGTGCAGCGCCGGGAAACGGGGCCTTTTGCAAAACCAAATCAGCCCTGATGGCTGTCCACAAAGTTCACCACGTCACCCACGGTGCGCAGATTTTCGATGGCGTCGTCGGGCACTTCGATGCCGAACTCGTCCTCCAGCGTCATGACCATATCCACGATGTCAAGGCTGTCGGCCTCAAAATCGCTCATGATGTCGCTATCCATGGTGATCTTGGCGGGGTCAACATCCAGTTGTTCTGCCAGCAGTGCACGGATCTTCTCAAAGGTCTCCATTGTCACGGTCTCCTTTTGTCATCGATTCTTTGTTGTCACCCTACGCGCGGCCCTCGCCGCCGCACAGAGCACTCTCTATTTTTTATATCCCATGGGCCGCATCTTGTCAAGCCCTGTTTTGCGTTCCGGGCCGGGCCGGGCGGAAATTTCCGATAAAAATTGCCGAAAGCGCCTTTTTTCGCTTGACAGAACCCCGTTTGCTTCTTATGATAATAGTTGGTTCGTTATAACTACTGAAAGGATGAACGCGATGAAACTCTCATTCACCAAAATGCAGGGCTGCGCCAACGACTATCTCTATCTGGACTGCCGGGCTTCCGGCGTGCCGGAGAAGATCGTCCCCTTGGCGCAGAAGCTCTCGGCGCGGCACTTTTCGGTGGGCGCGGACGGCATCATCTGCATCTGTGCGCCCCGCACTCCGGGGGCGGACGGCACCATGCGCATCTTCAATGCCGACGGCAGCGAAGCGCAGATGTGCGGCAACGGCATCCGCTGCGTGGCCGAGTGGCTGCATGTGCACGACCCGGCCTGTACGGAAAAGTCCGTGCTGAAGATCGACACCCAGAGCGGACTCAAAACGCTGACCCGCATGGGCGAAGAGCTCTGGCAGGTGGAGATGGGGGTCTACTCGGCCATGGCCGCAGACCTGCCCGCCGTGAACATGGGCGAAGGGCCGCTGGTGCGCTGCCCTCTGGAGGTGGACGGCAAGCTGTGGAATGTCACCTGCATCAGCGTGGGCAACCCCCACTGCGTGACCCTTGTGGACGATGTGGACAGTTTGAAGCTGGAAGCCATCGGCCCGGCGTTTGAGCGCCACCCGAACTTCCCGGAGCGGATCAACACCGAGTTCGTCGAAGTGGTGGACGCCACCCACCTGAAAATGCGGGTGTGGGAGCGCGGCAGCGGCGAAACGTGGGCCTGCGGCACCGGCACCTGTGCCACCGTGGCGGCGCTGGTGGAGCAGGGCCTCTGCCCCATCGGCGAGGATGTCCATGTAGCGCTGCGGGGCGGCGAGCTGACCATCCGGGTGCTGCCCGGCAAGCAGCTCCTGATGACCGGCGCAGCAACGACTGTTTACGAAGGCATCGCTGAAGTTTAACGTCCTTGCCCTCTCCGTCATCGCTTACGCGATGCCACCTCTCCCAAAGTGAGAGGTTTTGGCAATCCCGGAAAGCTTCCCTTCTCGAAAAAGCTTCCCCTTTGGGAAAGACTCCCTCCGGCCGGAGGGAGATGTCGCATATGCGACAGAGGGAGGACAGTTGGACGCGAAGCGGACTGAGAGGGCGAGCAATCTAATATTAAGAATTGAGGGAACACATTATGAAAATGAATCATCATTACGGCGAGCTGAAAGCCAGCTACCTGTTCGTGGACATTGCCCACAAGGTCGCGGCCTATCAGGAAGCACACCCCGAAAAGGAGATCATCCGTCTGGGCATCGGTGACGTAACGCAGCCGCTGGCCAAGTGCGTCGTGACGGCCATGCAGGATGCCGCCGCCGAGATGGGCACCAAGGAAGGCTTCCACGGCTACGGCCCGGAGCAGGGCTACCCCTTCCTGAAACAGACCATTCAGGGTTACTACGCAAGCCGCAATACCAAGCTGGACGAGGACGAGATCTTCATCTCCGACGGTGCCAAGAGCGACTTGGCCAACGTGCTGGGCCTGTTTGACGTGGACAACACCGTTCTGGTTCCGGACCCCGTCTACCCCACCTATGTGGACGACAACGTGACCGACGGCCGCAAGATCGTCTACAGCCGCACCAATCAGGAAAACGGCTTCCTTGGGATGCCTGACGACAGCGTGAAGGCGGACATCATCTACATCTGCAGCCCCAACAACCCCACCGGCGCAGCCTACACCCGCGAGCAGCTCAAGGAGTGGGTGGCTTACGCCAAGAAGAACAACGCCGTCATCCTGTACGACGCCGCCTATGAGTGCTTCATCACCGACGAGCATCTGGCCCGCAGCATCTTCGAGATCGAGGGTGCCCGCGAGTGCGCCATCGAGATCTGCTCCTTCTCCAAGATCGCCGGCTTCACCGGCACCCGCTGCGGCTACACCATCGTGCCCAAGGAGCTGGAGCGCGAGGGCATGAACCTGAACAAGCTCTGGCTGCGCCGCCAGACCACCAAGTTCAACGGTGTGCCCTACATCGTGCAGCGCGCGGCTGCCGCCGTCTTCACCGAGAGCGGCATGGCTGAGATCCAGCAGAACCTCGACTACTACCGCAAGAACGCCAAGGTCATCGCCGACGCGCTGGATGAGTGCGGCGTGTGGTACTGCGGCGGCAAGAACAGCCCCTACATCTGGCTGCGCTGCCCCGGCAACATGAAGAGCTGGGAGTTCTTCGACTGGCTGCTGGAGAACTGCGGCGTCGTCGGCACCCCCGGTGTCGGCTTCGGTGAGTGCGGCGAGGGCTACTTCCGCCTGACCGCTTTCGGTGACGCCGAGAAGACCAAGGCCGCCGCCGAGCGCATCAAGACCGCCATCAAGGCTCTGTAATCTCTTTATTGTTTTTCTGAGACAGAAAGAGGACCGGCTCACGCGAGCCGGTCCTCTTTGTTTTTATCGGTCAAATGTGGTGCTGAGGGTGGTGGCCCAGCGCTGGCCGGGGGCAAGGCAGGCGGCAGCGGCCCGCTCGGTCCACTCCTGCGGGTCGGTCTCGGCACCGGGCAGGGACTGCCACGGCTCGATGCAGACGAAGCGGACGGGCTTCGCCGGAGCCGACCAGATGAGGGAGTAGGGGTAGCCCTGCACGTCGCAGACGATGCGGCGGCCGGTGTCTTTTTCGTAGATGCCTACGGTGCTGCTGCGCAGACCCGCCATGCAGAAGCTGTCGTTTGCAAACAGCTCATCGGTGAGCGGGATGGACGAGACGTTCTTCCACTGGTAGTAACACTTGCCGGAGAGCAGCCCGCTGGGGCGGGCGTCGAGGATCATGGGGCTTTCGGGGCCGTCGAAGCGGAACTCGTAGTCGGTGGTGGTGTGGGCGCTGTCGAAGGGGATGTTGAAGGCCGGGTGGTAGCCGATGCCGAACCGCAGCTCCTCCGCGGCGTCGGCGGGGTTTTCCACGGTCAGGGTGTGGTGGACCGTCCTGCCCTCCAGTCGGAAGGTACTGGTGAGGACGAAGTCAAAGGGGAAGCGCTGGGCCTTGGTGGCGGCGTCGGACCGCAGTTCCAGCTCGATGGTGTCGCCCTCGGCGCGGAGCAGGGTGTGCTCCACGTCCCGCGCAAAGCCGTGCTGGCCGCCCTGATAGGTCTTGCCGCCATGGGTGAAGGTGCCGCCGGGCAGCTTGCCCGTCCACGGGAAGAGGATGGGCGCATGGCGCTTCCAGACAGCCGGGTCGGCCTGCCAGAGCAGCTCCTCCCCCGCCGCATTTTTCAGGCTGACGGCCTCAGCGCCGTGGGTGTCCACGGTCAGGGTCAGGAATTCATTGTGGATGGTTGCCTGCATTGTTGTTCTCCTTTTCTGTTACCGGTTGACGATGTTCTCGCCGTTTCCGTTGAGGAAGGTGCGCAGGTTCCGGGTGGTGATGTCCATCAGGTTCTGCAGCGCTTCCTTGGTCGTCCATGCAATGTGCGGGGTGAGGATGGCGTGGGGTTCCTTCCGCAGGGGGCTTTCCTGCGGGAGCGGCTCAGTGCCAAAGGCATCGGCCCCATAGAAGCCCAGCAGACCGCTGCGAAGGGCGGCGGCGACGGCCTCTTCGTCCACCAAGGCACCCCGTGCCGTGTTCAGCAGGATGGCCCCCGGCTTCATCCGGGCCAGCGCATCCGCGCTGATGAGCCCCCGCGTCTTTGGCGTCGCCGGGCAGTGAAGGCTGAGGACGTCGCTTTCCCGCAGCAGGGTGTCAAACTCCACGAACTCCACGCCGTCGGCGGAATACTCCGGCCGGACGGTGCGGGTGCAGACGAGGACCCGCATCCCGAAGGCCTTGGCGATGCGGGCGGTCTGGCGGCCGATGCTGCCGTAGCCGTAGACGCCGAAGGTCTTGCCAAACAGCTCCACTTGGGGCAGCAGCCCATAGCTTGCCGGGATATCCAACTGCCAGCAGCCGTCCTTGACGGCGCGATCGTACCGCTCGGCGCACTGGCAGATGGCGAGGAGCAAACTGAAGGTCATCTGGGCGACGCTGTAGGTCGAGTAACCGGGCACATTGGCGACGGCGACGCCGTGGCGGCGGCACGCCTCCAAGTCGAGATTGTCGGTGCCGGTGGCGATGATGCCCACGAACTTCAGGTTCGGACACTGGGTCAGGATCGCTTCGTCCATCCGGCACTTGTTGAGGAAGACCACCTCGGCGCCGCCGATGCGGGGCGCGATCTCCTCATAGGCCGTACGGACATAGCTGGTGGTGTCCGGGATGAGGGCCTTGACGCCCGACCAATCGAGGTCGCCCTCCTTCATGACATAGCTTTCGAGAATGACTGCTTTCATCCCACGTCCTCCAACTTCACATCTTCGCTGAGCACCTGCCCGATGGGCTTTGCGATGCACAGGTCGGCCTCTTCGTCGGCGGGGGTGGGCTGCATATTGATGACCACGAGGTGCCGCCCCCGGAAGTACCGCAGCAGACCCGCCGCCGGGTAGACCACCAAGCTGGTGCCGCCCACGATGAGGGTATCGGCCTTGCGGATGGCCTGTACCGCCCCGGAGACCACCTGCTCATCCAGCCCTTCCTCGTAGAGGACAACGTCCGGCTTGACGATGCCGCCGCAGTCCGGGCAGCGGGGCACGCCGGTGCTGTTCGCAATAAAGTCCGCATCGAAAAACTTTCCGCACTTGGTGCAGTAATTGCGCAGGGTGCTGCCGTGGAGCTCGTAGACCGTTTTGGAACCGGCGGCCTGATGCAGCCCGTCGATGTTCTGGGTGACGACGGCTTTCAGTCTGCCCTCCCGTTCGAGCTTGGCCAGCCGCAGGTGGGCCGCGTTGGGCTTGGCCCCCTTGACGATGAGCTTATCGCGATAAAACCGATAGAATTCCTCCGGGCAGCGCTCCCAGAAGGTATGGCTGAGGATGGTTTCGGGTGGATAGTCATATTTCTGATGATAGAGCCCGTCCACGCTCCGGAAATCCGGGATGCCGCTCTCGGTCGAAACGCCCGCGCCACCAAAAAAGACCATGTTCTCGCTTTCGGAAATGATTTTTTCCAGTGCAGGAACCATAAACAAAAACGCCCCTTTCCAAACGAGTTTGTGCTAAGTCCAGTATAGCACAAATCCGGCGGAAAGGAAGCGTTTCGGTAGGAATCGTTTGGGAAAAGGTCAGCGGCCGTTGGCGGCGAAAAGGCCCCCCAGCTCGGCAAAGAGGTCGTGGGGGAGCATCCCGGCCTCGCCGTGCTTTGCGGCGGCGCGGTCCGCGGCGGCCCCGTGGAGGTAGACCGCGCAGACGGCGGCCTCAAAGGCGGGCAGCTTACAGGCCAGCAGGGCGCTGGTCATGCCGGCCAGCACGTCCCCGCTGCCCCCGCGGGCTAAGCCGGGGTTGCCGGTGGGGTTCACCGCACACCGGCCATCCGGCGCGGCAATGACGGTGCGGGCCCCTTTCAGCACGACGACGGCATCCCACGCCTTTGCAAAGCGGAGGGCCGTACCCTCGCGGTCGGCGTTGATGTCCGCTGCCGAACATCCGGTCAGCCGGGCCATTTCGCCGGGGTGGGGCGTCAAGATCAAGTCTCCCTGCGGATGGGGCAGCTTCCCGGCCTGCAGCAGATCGGCGGCGGCGTTCAGGCCGTCGGCGTCCAGCACGGCGCTGCCCGCAAAGCCGGGCAGGAGCGTCCCCGCCAGCATCCGGGTCTCGGCGGCGCGGGCTGCGCTCTGGACCGTGTAACCGAGGCCGGGGCCCAGCAGCAGGACCGTCGCCTTTTGGCGCTGGATGCGGGGGATATTTTCGGGGGCGATGCCGCCCGCCGCGCCCGCTTCGCAGGGGCAGAGGCAGCACTCCGGCAGACGGGCCGACACTGCCGCCAGCACCGGTTCGACGCTGGCCAGCGTGACGATGCCCGCCCCGGTGCGCAGGGCCCCTTCCACGGCCAAGGCCGCAGCGCCCCGGTAGCTTGCGCTGCCCGCCACAGCCAGCACCGAACCGAAGGTACCCTTGTGGCTGGAACGGGGGCGCTTGGAAATCGAATTCCAAACCATATCGGACGTCGTTGTAACCATATGCTTTCGCCTCTTTTCTGCCGGGCTTGCCCTCTCAATCAATGCTTACGCAATGCCCCCTCTCCCAAAGGGCGAGGTTTTAAGCTCCCCCTTTGGGGGAGCTGGCGCAAAGCGCCTGAGAGGGCGAGGCCGCGAACCGTTTATACTTCTCCCTGTAAATATTTCCGGATCTCTTTCTCTGCCTCCTGCACTTCCTGATGGAACATGCGGGCGGAGACGCGGAGAGCACCATGGCCGAGGATGATGATCTGTTCCATGCCGTCCGAGGTGGCGACGCGGACCCGGCGGCCCTTGCCGATCTCGTGGGTGACATGCTCGATGAACATATCCGCCGTCTCGGCTTCCTTGGTGTAGACCACATGGATATTGTGGTATTGCTGGATGGTGCCGGGGCTGCCGGGCACCCGGTAGGCGTCGAACACAAGAATGAGAACGCACTTCTTGAACCCCTGATAGTTGCACAGGATATCCATCAGCTTTTTGCGGGCGGCTTCGAGGCTCTGTTTGGAAAGCTCGTTCAGCTCGTCCCACGCGAAGATGATGTTGTAGCCGTCCACCAGCAGGTATTCGGGGGCGATCTCCCACTGCTCGGCGTTGAAATCCGGGCGCTCGGTCTTTTGGGTCGGGCGGAACGCCGCCAGCGGGTCCCGCTTGATGGGCCCGTAGGTCTGCTCGAAAATTTTCAGCAGCTCGGCGTCCTCTTCCAGCGTGGCACGGTAAGCGGCCATCCGGCGGGGACGGTTCTGGGCCGCTTCCTCGGCGGGGCGGGCGGTCTTGCCCCAGCCGCTGTCCACGTGCATATGGCTGCGCACCTGCTCCCACGGGACTACAAAGCCCGCGCCATGGGCGCAGAAGACCGAATCCGCCGGGTTGTCGAGGTCGTGCTCCGGCTCGTAGCCCACGGCGGCGATGACTTCTTCGGCGTTGTGGCAGGGGCGGTAGCCGTCCAGACTCAGGTTCAGGTGTCCCCTGCCCCGCGTGTAGCCCACCACGTCCATGGGGTAGCTGCGCATGGTGGAGGCCGGGGCCGTTCCGGTCAGGATGGTGGTCTGGCCGTCCGGGGCGGTCTGGGGCGGGTCGAAGCTGCCGCCCATCTGCTGAATGTCGTTCATGGCCCGGCCCACGTTTTCCGCCGGGAGCTCCAGCCGGAAGGCATACCACGGTTCGAGAAGCTGCGTTTTGTGGATCTGAGCTGCCATCATCAAGCCCTGCCGCACGGCGCGGTAGGTGGCCTGACGGAAATCGCCGCCCTCGGTGTGCTTGAGGTGGGCGCGGCCCGCGATGAGGGTGATCTTCACATCGGTCAGCGGGGCACCGGTCAGCACGCCGAGGTGCTGCTTTTCTTCGAGGTGGGTCAGCACCAGCCGCTGCCAGTTCTTGTCCAGCACCTCTTCCCGGCAGTCGGCGTCGAACTGCATCCCGCTGCCGCGGGGCAGGGGTTCCAGCTTGAGGTGGACTTCCGCATAGTGGCGGAGGGGTTCGTAGTGGCCCACGCCCTCGATGGCCTCGGTGATCGTTTCCTTATATAAAATGCCGCCGGGGCCGAAGCTCACGTCCAGCCCGTAGCGCTGGGCCAGCAGACTTTTGAGCACTTCCAGTTGGATCTCGCCCATGAGCTGCACATGGATCTCGCCCAGCGTCTCGTTCCAGACGACGTGGAGCTGGGGTTCTTCTTCTTCGAGCCGGTGGAGCTTGCCGAGGGCGGCGTGAACGTCTGCCCCTTCCGGCAGCAGCACCTGATAGCTCAGCACCGGTTCGAGGACCGGCAGGTCGCCGTCCCGTTCGGCGCCAAGGCCCTCGCCGGGGCGGGCCTTGGTCAGGCCGGTGACGGCGCAGACCTGCCCCGGCCCGATGCGCTCGGCCAGCGCGTACTTTGCTCCCGAATACAGCCGCAGCTGGTTTGCCTTTTCGGCCCACGGCTCACCGTCCGCTTCGCCGGTGAGCTGAGCCTTGACCTTCAGTTCTCCGCCGGTGACGCGGAGCCATGTCAGCCGCGCTCCCTGCTCATCCTGCGAGATCTTGAACACCTTTGCGCCGAAGGCTTCCAGCGCCGGGGCCGGGCGGGTGAAGCGGTCCAGCCCTTCCAGAAATTCGTCCACGCCCTCCAGCCTGAGGGCCGCACCGAACCAGCAGGGAAAGACATGCCGCCGGGCGATGGCGGGGATGATGTCAGCATCGGTCAGGGTGCCCCGGTCAAGGACGGCCTCCATCAGCCGCTCGTCGCAGAGGGCCAGCGCCTCGTCGCGGGCGGCTTCCTCGGCCCCGAAGTCCACAAAGCCGTCGCCAAGGCGGCGGTTGAGCTGTTCCAGCAGGGCTTCTTTTCCGGGGCCGGGCAGGTCCATCTTATTCACGAAAACAAAGGTCGGGATGCGGTAGCGCCGCAGCAGCCGCCAGAGCGTTTCGGTGTGGCTCTGGACGCCGTCGGTGCCGCTGATGACCAGCACCGCGTAGTCGAGCACTTGGAGCGTCCGCTCAGTCTCGGTGGAAAAATCCACATGGCCGGGGGTGTCCAGCAGGGTGAAGTCGGTGTTCCCTGCGCTCAGCAGAGCCTGTTTGGAGAAGATGGTGATGCCGCGGGCCTTTTCCAGCGCGTCGGTGTCCAGAAAGGCATCCTTGTGGTCCACGCGGCCCAGCTTTCGGATGGCACCGGCGCGGTAGAGCATGGCTTCGGAGAGGGTGGTCTTGCCGGAGTCCACATGGGCGAGGATGCCCACCACCAGTTGTTTCCGATTCGTTTCCATGGCGCGCCCCCTTACAAAAAGCTGACGCAGAGGGCGATGAGGATCAGCGGCAGCCCCAGCACCAGATTGGAGAGCATGCTGCAATAGGTGCGCTCTTCCGGCTCCAGCTCCTCGAAGGAAACGATTTTTTCATCGGCGTAGTCGATGATGGAGCGGGTGGAGTGGAACTTTTTCTGTTTGCCCTGTCCCTTGAACTCTTCCAGCAGGTGATGGATGGTCAAGCCATCCAGCCGCATATAGTCGATCCACGCCCAGATCAGCAGCACCACCCCGCACAGAAAGCCCGGCGCTTCCCAGATGGTGAAGGTGCCGTCGCTGACATAGCGCTCCCACAGCAGCATCAGGACGGCTACGATGGACGTGCGGGTGACGGTCTTATATAAAACGGGATGGAACAGATAAGGTTTGAACTTCGGGATGCGGGGGGTGTCGTTTTTCATGGTGTGCTCCTTATTTACAGACTTATTTTATTGTAACACGCTTTTGTGAAAAAAGATAGCAGAATCGTCCGCCCTGCAAAAACAGCAAACCTTTTTTCTTTTGAAGTCTGCTGTTTCAAACCAGCCGGGCAGTCTTTCGATTCTTTTGCAATTTCGGTGCAATGCTTTTTTCGTGAAAGTGGTTGTTCCCCTTTTGTTTCCAATTTATTACTTCATCGCATTGACTTCTTTCCAATACAGTGCTAAAATACCCGAAGTGCGGTTTTTGTCCTCTCTGTGCATTTTTTCGGCTGGGGCGGACCACACTGGATTTAGGAATAGGAAAATGTGCACGGCCGTCTGCGCCGTGCAAGATCTGGGAGGATCTATCCAATGAGCATCAATTTTGAGTCTCACAAGCTCGACCGCCGCAGCTTCCTCAAGGGTGCCGGCATGGTCGGCGCAGCCAGTCTGCTGGCTGCATGCGGCGGCAGCTCCGACAAGGGCGGCAGCGCTTCCACCAGCGGTGCCGAGGCACCCAACTCCACCGGCGCTGTCCCGCTGAAGGAGTTCATCTCTTTTGAGAGCGGCAACCGTGAGCTGGAAAGCTGGAACATGCTGTACACCCAGAAGGCTGAGGACGCCAACGTCATCACCAACATCTGGGACGGTCTGCTGAGCTTTGACTGCTACGGCAAGGTCGTGCCCGCCATCGCTTCTTCTTGGGAGCACAACGACGATTCTACCGTCTGGACCTTCCACCTGCGGGACGATGTGGACTGGGTGGATGTCAACGGCGAGGTGAAGGATCACCTGACCAGCAAGGACTTCCTCGTTGGCTTCGAGTGGGTCATGAACGCCTACAAGAACGAGGCAAACAACACCTCCATGCCCAACGATACGGTGGCGGGCGCTGCCGATTACTACGAGCAGACCAAGGCCGCCGGTGACGCTGCCGCCGACATGACCTACGAGGACATGCTGGCTGCCGGTGTGGGCATCGAAGCTCCCGATGACTACACGCTGGTCTTCACCTGCAAGGATCCCTGCCCGTACTTCGATACCGTGGCCGCTTACAACAGCTTCTACCCGGTGGCTCCCGCTCTGCTCGACGAGCTGGGCATCGAGGGCTTCCGCGGCTGCGACAACACGACCATGTGGTACAACGGCCCGTACCTGATCGAGGAGTACATTCAGGGCAATACCAAGAGCTACATCCCCAACCCCAGCTACTACGACGCTGCCAATGTCAGCCGCTTTGAGCGCCTGACCATCACCATGATCTCCGACGGCACCATCAGCCTCCAGTTGTACCAGAACCGTGAGCTGGACGAGGTGGATCTGGGCGAGAGCAGCATCGCCACCATTCAGGCCGATCCCTCCAACGAATACAATCAGCAGATGTGCGAGAAACGCCCCAAGAAGTTCAGCTACTGCTTCATCTTCAACTACGACAAGCGCAAGACCGACGGCACCGCCGATGAGAACTGGAACAAGGCCATCGCCAACAAGGCATTCCGCCAGTGCTTCTCCAAGGGTCTGGAGCTGACCAAGTTCTTCTCCCGCTACAACCCCATCAACCCGCTGAAGTGCGAGAACGATTTCTTCACCATGAGCGGCCTGTGCTACACCTCTGACGGCACCGACTACACCTCTCTGGTGGCCAAGGAGATCGGCCTCGACGGTGAGAAGTACGACGGCCAGACCATGAAGCGTCTGCGCGCCAACAACGGCGACATCACCGACCTGAAGAAGCAGGCCATGGAGGAGCTCTCCGCCATCGGCGTCACCTTCCCGGTGCACTGCTCCTATTATATCTTGGCCGGTTCCACCACGGCTCTGGACAGCGCGACCGTCCTGAAGCAGTGCTTCACCGACAGCTTCGGCGATGACTTCATCGTGCTGGACATCGAGACCTTCGTCTCCTCCACCATGAAGGAGGTCGTGGCACCCAAGCTGCAGAGCTTCGTCCACATGGGCTGGGGCGCTGACTTCGGCGATCCCATCAACTTCCTGACCCAGATCATCGTCCACGACGACAATGCTTACTACAGCTGCAACATGACCAACATCGAGGGCATCGTGGAGAACGGCCCCGCTGATTATCAGCAGGAGCTGGTGGATGCTTACGAGCAGTTCACCGATCTGGTCAACGAGGGCCGCGCCATCGTCAACGACACCGACGCGCGCTACGCCGCCTTCGCAAAGGCTGAGGCCTACTTCCTTGAGGAGAACCTGATCTTCCCCACCGTCTACGATGTGACTTGGTGCCTGACCCACGCCAACGAGTACAGCAAGATCAACGCCATGTACGGCCCCTGCAACTACAAGGCGATCAACTGGGAGACCAGCGAAGAGGCTTACACTACCGAGCAGTACGAAGAGTTCGCCGCTGCCTTCGATGCTGCCACCAAGGGCTGATCTTTTCCCCGGCTCGTTTTATGAAGTGATCTTCCCCCGGCGGGAGCTGTTCGCAAAGCGGATGGCTTCCGCTCTTTTATTATGTAAAGTATTTCTCATCTGTTCGTTTATGGAGAACAATTTCGGTTGTTTTGTTTTTCAAAAACAGTGTTAAACTTTCTGCATCCTTCGTTAGACAAAGACAAATATATTTCATCATTTCCCACAGTCTGTCTTTCTTTTTTGAAGAGCTTCCTGTCCACACTCCATTGACAGCTTATTCTTTTAATGGTATAATCACCAGTGTGTTAAGGTTTTGCGGGGGGAGCACAGGCACAGACAGAGGGGTCTGTATCTGCGCTCCTTTGTATTCCCCAGCAGTACAGAGAATGCAGAACCCCCCGTAAAGGAGTGGGAAATAAGCAGGACAACCTGTCCTGCACCATGCACCGAAGCACGGAAATTATTTAGGGAGGATAACACAATGAACATCAATCACGAGTCTCATGCAATCAGCCGCCGCAGCTTTCTGAAGGCTTCCGGCGTCGTTGGTGCCGCCGGCATTCTGGCAGCCTGTGGCGGCAGCTCCAGCAGCTCCACCGCTGCTTCCTCCGGCGCAACCAGCGCCCCCAACACCACCGGCGCTGCCCCGCTGAAGGAGTTCATCTCTTGGGAGAGCACCAACCGTGAGCTGGAGAGCTGGAACATGCTGTACACCCAGATGGCTTCCGACATGAATGTCACCACGAACCTGTGGGAGGGTCTGCTGAGCTTTGACTGCTACGGCAAGGCTGTGCCCTCCGTGGCAAAGGAGTGGAGCCACAACGAGGACTCCTCCGTCTGGACCTTCAACCTGCGCGACGATGTGGATTGGGTGGACGTCAATGGCGAGGTCAAGGCTCACCTGACCAGCAAGGACTTCCTCGTGGGTCTGGAGTGGGTGCTGAACGCTGCCAAGAATCAGGCCAACAACACCTCCATGCCCAACGAGACTCTGGTGGGCGCTGCTGACTACTACCAGAAGACCAGCGACATGGGCGACGCTGCTGCCGACCTGACCTACGAGGATATGCTGGCCGCCGGTGTGGGCGTCGAGGCTCCCGATGATTACACCCTCGTCTTCACCTGCAAGAATCCCTGCCCGTACTTCGATACCGTGGCTGCTTACACCAGCTTCTACCCCGTCTCTGAGGACCTGATCACCGAGCTGGGCATCGAGGGCTTCCGTGCTTGCGACTACACCAACATGTGGTACAACGGCCCGTATGTGGTGGAGGAGTTCATCAGCCAGAACACCAAGAGCTACATCCCCAACCCCAACTACTTTGGTGCAAACGATGTGTCCCGCTTCGACCGCTTCACCGTCACCATGATCAGCGACGGCACCGTCACCTTCCAGCTGTACCAGAACCGTGAGCTGGACGAGATGGATGTGGGCGAGAGCACCCTGACCACCATTCAGGCCGATCCTTCCAGCGAGTACAACGATCAGCTCTGCGAGAAGCGCCCCAAGAAGTACAGCCACCAGATGCACTTCAACTATCAGAAGAACAACGATGACGGCACCCCCGACGACAACTGGAACAAGGCGATTGCAAACACCGCCTTCCGTCAGTGCTTCTACAAGGGTCTGGAGCTGACCAACTGGTATGCACGTACCAACAAGATCAACCCCCTGAAGTGCGAGAACGACTACTACACCATGCCGGGCGTCTGCTACAACACCAAGGGCGAGGAGTACAGCACTCTGGTGGCCAAGGAGATGGGCTTCGACAAGGAGTCTTATGACGGTAAGACCATGATCCGTCTGCGCGCCAACAACGGCGACATCGCGGACCTGAAGAAGCAGGCTATGGACGAGCTGAGCGCCATCGGCGTCACCTTCCCCGTCCACGCTGCTTACCACATCATCGCCGGCAACTCCACCGCTCTGGACAACGCAACCGTGCTGAAGCAGTGCTTCACCGAAAGCTTCGGCGATGACTTCATCGTGCTGGACATCAAGACCTACGTTTCCTCCATCACCCAGGAAGTCCGCAATCCTCAGCTGCAGAGCTTCGTCATCAACGGCTGGGGCGCTGACTTCGGCGACCCCGTCAACTTCCTTGGTCAGGAGATCCTGCACGACGACAACGCTTACTACAGCTGGTACTACTCCAACATCGCCAAGGTCGTCGAGGCCGGCCCCGCTGACTGGCAGAAGGATCTGGTCGCTGCTTACGAGGAGTTCACCGATCTGGTCAACACCGCAAAGGCCATCGTTGATGATACCGATGCCCGTTACGCCGCCTTTGCAAAGGCTGAGGCCTGCATGCTGAACAACGTTCTGGCCTGCCCCTGCTACTTCGATGTGGCTTGGACTCTGACCCACGCCAACGAGTACAGCAAGATCAACGCTATGTACGGCCCCTGCAACTACAAGGCTGTCAACTGGGAGACCAGCGAAGAGCCTTACACCACCGAGCAGTACGAGGAGTTCGCTGCTGCCTTCGATGCTGCCACCAAGGCCTGAGTTTTCCACCGCACCCCAAAATAAAAGTTAAAGGTTCGATAACATGTTAAAATACACGGTTAAGCGGCTGCTCCAGTCGCTTGTCACAATCTTTTTGATCGCAACAGCCGTCTTTTTGATGATGCGCTGTCTGCCGACGGACTACTACTTCACTGAGGAACAGCTCATGAAGTTCACCGATCAGCAGAAGACCGCCGCTCTGGAAGCGGCCGGCCTGACCGACCCCATCCCCACCCAGCTGATCAAGTTCTACAACGATCTGCTGCATCTGGACTTCGGCACGTCCCGCCGTATCCAGAACGGTGCACCGGTGGTCAAGGTCATCGGCAAAAAGTTCGGCGTCTCGATGCGTCTGGGCCTCACGGCGTCCGCCATCTCTCTGGTGGTGGGCGTTCTGATGGGCATCCTTCAGGCGGCATTCAAGGACAAGGTATTTGACTGGATCGGCACGGCTTACACCGTGTTCGTCAATGCGGTCCCCTCGCTGGTGTCCTATTCTTTGGTGCTGGTGCTGGGCTCCAAGTATCTGGGCTTCCCCACGCTGTACTCCACCCGCAATGTGAGCGCGTCCAGCGTGCTGCCCATCACCTGCTTGTCGCTGGCATCCATCGCGGGCTACGCCCTGTGGACCCGCCGCTACATGGTCGATGAGCTGACCCGCGACTACATCAAGCTGGCGCGTGTCAAGGGCCTGAGCTCCCGCGAGATCATGTTCAAGCACGTTCTGCGCAACGCCATGGTCCCCATGGTGCAGTATATCCCCCAGTCCATCCTGCTGACGGTGGGCGGCTCCCTGCTGATGGAGCGCTTCTTCTCCGTCCCCGGCATGGGCCCCCTGCTGACCGACGCCATCCAGCGTTATGACCTGAACGTCGTGCAGACGCTGGTCATCCTGTATGCCGTTCTGGGCATCGTGGGCGTTTTCTTGGGCGATGTGCTGATGATGGTCGTTGACCCCCGTATCACTCTGACTGGAAAGGAGGAAGCTCGCTGATGGCTAAGGCATCTGATTTTGAGGGTAAGAAGCAGGACGAACTGTTCTACTTCGTGGAATACTCTCCGGAAGAGGCTGAGCGCATCGGCTATTCCAACTATTCCTACTGGGGTTCTGTCATCCAGAACTTCCTCAAGCAGAAGGTCGCTGTCTTCTGCCTGATCCTGTTCTTGGCGCTGACGGTCTTTTCCTTTATCGCACTGGCCATCGGCAAGTACGATTACACGGGCCTGATCTCGGATACGAGCAAGGCGTTCATCAAGCCGAACAGCGAATACTGGTTCGGCACCGACAACCTCGGCCGCGACTACTGGTGCCAAGTGTGGTACGCCACGCAGGTGTCCATCCGTCTGGCTCTGGTCGTCGCCGTTGGCGAGAGCATCGTCGGCGTCATCTTTGGCCTGATCTGGGGCTATGTCCGCAGCTTGGACCGCTTCTTCACGGAGCTGTACAACCTGATCGATAACGTGCCCTACATCATTTATATGACCTTGATCGCCCTGATGGTCGGTCAGAGCTTCTGGATCATGGCAATTTCGATGATCGCGATCAACTGGCTGTCCATGGCACGCCGTGTCCGCAACATGGTCTTCATGTTCCGTGACCGCGAGTACAACCTCGCGTCCCGCTGCCTCGGCACCCCGTTGTGGCGTGTTCTGACCAAGAACATCCTGCCGTATCTGGTCTCTGTCATCATCCTGCGCATGGCGCTTTCCATCCCCGGCACCATCAATCTGGAGTCTACGCTGTCCTACCTCGGCCTCGGCCTTGGCATCGATACTCCGTCGCTGGGCCTGATCCTGAGCAAGGTGCGCGGCTTCTTCCTCGATTACCCGTACCTGCTGGTCTTCCCTGCATCCATCGTGTCCATCATCTCGATTTCGTTCTACATCATGGGCAACGCTTTGTCGGATGCGGCAGACCCGCGCAACCACGTTTGATAGATTGGAGAGAGAAACGTAAATGGATAGACAACCGATTATCTCTGCCAAAGACGTGGAGATCACTTTTAGTCTGCGCGGACGCAAGCTGAACGCCATCCGCAAGTGCTCGCTGGATCTGTACGACGGCGAGACCCTTGCCATCGTGGGCGAGTCCGGTTCGGGCAAGTCCGTATTCACCAAGACCTTTGTGGGCATGCTGGACGCCAACGGTTCCATCACCGGCGGCTCCATCCTGTTCGAGGGCCGCGACATGACCAAGTTCACCGAAAAGGATTGGCTGGGCGTGCGCGGCAAGAAGATCGCCATGGTCATGCAGGACCCGATGACCAGCCTGAACCCGCTGAAGAAGATCGGCAAGCAGATTCAGGAGAGCATCGAGCACCATCAGGGCCTGAAGGGTGAGGCTGCCAAGAAAGCGGCCATCGAGATGCTGGCCAAGGTCGGCATCCCTGACCCGGAGCGCCGCTATGACCAGTACCCCCACGAGTTTTCCGGCGGTATGCGCCAGCGTGTCGTCATCGCCATTGCAGCGGCTTGCCGCCCGCAGGTGCTGATCTGCGACGAGCCCACCACTGCGCTGGACGTGACCATTCAGGCACAGATCCTGCAGCTGATCCGTGATCTGCAGAAGGAGCTGGGCATGTCGGTCATCTACATCACCCACGACCTTGGCGTTGTGGCAAATGTGGCCGACCGTGTGGCTGTTATGTACGCCGGTCAGATCGTGGAGTACGGCACCGTGGAGGAGATCTTCTACGACGCTTGGCACCCCTACACTTGGGCACTGCTTCAGGCGCTGCCCCAGCTGGGCACCAAGGGTGAGAGCCTCCCCACCGTGGACGGCACTCCCCCGAACCTGTTCAACGAGATCAAGGGCGATGCCTTCGCCCCCCGCAACAAGCATGCGCTGGCCATCGACTTCGTGGCAGAACCTCCGTTCTTCCAAGTGTCCGAGACCCACGCAGCAAAGACTTGGTATCTGGACCCGCGCGCGCCCAAGATCGAGCGTCCGCACTCCATCCAGAACCTTCGTGAGAAAATGGGAAAGATGGGAGGTTCCAACTTAAATGGCTGAACGTGAAAAGCTGATTGAGCTGAAAGACCTTCAGATCACCTTTGGCTCCGGCAAAAAGAAATTCGTCGCAGTGGATCATGTCAATTTCGACATCTACAAGGGCGAGACCTTCTCACTGGTCGGCGAGTCCGGCTCCGGCAAGACCACCATTGGCCGTGCCATCTGCCGCATCAACCCGACTTCCGGCGGCGACATCTTCTTCAAAGGCCAGAAGATCAATGGCCATATCTCCAAGGAGCTGGACAAGGAAGTCATCCGCAAGATCCAGATGATCTTCCAAGACCCCATGGCTTCCCTGAACGAGCGCGCCAAGGTCGAGTACATCGTGGCCGAGGGTCTGCTGAACCACCACCTGTACAAAGATCAGGAGGACCTGCACAACAAGGTCATGGACGCGCTGCACGAAGTCGGCTTGCTGCCGGAGTTCGCTTCCCGCTTCCCGCACGAATTCTCCGGTGGCCAGCGCCAGCGTATCGGCATTGCACGCGCTCTGGTCATGCAGCCGGAGTTCATCGTGGCCGACGAGCCCATCTCGGCTCTGGACGTCTCCATCCGCGCACAGGTGCTGAACCTGCTGAACACGATGAAGAAGAGCCGCGGCCTGACTTACCTGTTCATCGCCCACGACCTGTCGGTGGTCCGGTTCATCTCGGACCGCATCGCCGTCATCAGCAAGGGCCGCATCGTGGAGCTGGCTGAGGCGGAGGAGCTGTTCCTCCATCCGCTGCACCCCTACACCAAAGCCCTGCTGAGCGCTGTTCCCATCCCCGACCCCGCACTGGAGAAGAACAAGAAGCTGCTTGTTTATGATCCGTCCGTGCACGATTACAGCGTGGATAAGCCGGTCTGGGAAGAGATCGCCAACGGACACTTCGTCTATGGCAACCAGCGTGAGCTGGAAGGCTACCGCAAGGAATACGAAAGCCAGCTCTAAGCTGAACCGCTTTCCGGTATTTTAACACAAATGCCCCGCCGCTTGAGGGAACCCTCAGCGGCGGGGTTTTGTGTTGCATAAAAGCGCCCCGCAGACCTTCGGAGAAGGCCCTGCGGGGCGCTTTGCGCTTGCTTTTGGATTTAGGCGGGAGAAACCTTACTCCACGATGATGCTCTTACCGCTCATCTCTGCGGGGACAGGGAGGCCGATATAGGGCAGCATGGTGGGGGCGATGTCGGCGAGGCAGCCGCCCTCACGGAGCTTCACGTCGCCGCAGCCGATGGCCACAAAGGGCACCACGTTGGTGGTGTGGGCGGTGAAGGGCGTGCCGTCCGGGTTCTTCATCTTCTCGGCATTGCCGTGATCGGCGGTCAGGAAGGCGCAGCCGCCCGCATCCAGCACAGCGGTGACAACTTCCTTGACGGCGGCATCCACGGCCTCTACGGCCTTCACAGCGGCCTCAAAGACGCCGGTATGGCCGACCATGTCGCAGTTGGCGAAGTTCAGGATGATGACGTCATACTTGCCGCTCTCGATCCGCTTCTTGCACTCGGCTGCGACCTCCGGAGCGCTCATCTCCGGCTTCAGGTCGTAGGTGGCCACCTTCGGGCTGGGGATCACGCAGCGATCCTCGCCCTCGTAGGGAGCCTCCACGCCGCCGTTGAAGAAGAAGGTGACGTGGGCATACTTCTCGGTCTCGGCGATGCGGAGCTGGGTCTTGCCGTTCTCGGACAGGTACTGGCCCAGAACGTTCTTCAGCTCCACGGGCGGATAGGCGACCTCGCAGTTGGGCATGGTGGCGTCGTACTCGGCCATGCAGACGTAGTTCACCTGCTTGCGGCCGCCGCGGCGCTCAAAGCCGGTGAAGGCGTCGTCGCAGAAGATGCGGGTCATCTGGCGGGCACGGTCGGGGCGGAAGTTCATGAAGATGACGGTGTCGCCATCCTGCACGCGGCCGCCCTCGCAGGTGACGCAGGGCAGAACGAACTCGTCGGTCTTGTCGTTGGCGTAGGAAGCCTCTATGGCTTCGGCAGCGCTGGCATAGTGCTCACCCTCGCCGTAGACGAAGGCAGCGTAGGCCTTCTCCTCGCGGTCCCAGTTGTTGTCGCGGTCCATGGCGTAGTAACGGCCGGAGACGCTGGCGATCTTGCCGATGCCCAGCGCATCGAGCTTGGTCTGCAGGTCGGCGAGGAAGCCCTTGCCGGAGTGCGGGTCGGTATCGCGGCCATCGGTGATGCAGTGGAGGTAGACCTCCTTGGCACCCATGTGCTTGGCCATCTCCAGCACGCCGAACCAGTGGTCTGCGTGGCTGTGGACGCCGCCGGTGCCGACCAGACCCATCAGGTGAATGGCCTTGCCCGCGTCGATGGCGGCCTTCATGTTCTTGACCAGAACCGGGTTCTTGAGCATCTCACCGTCCTTGATGGACTTGGTGATGAGGGTGAGCTGCTGGTAGACGATGCGGCCGGCGCCCATGTTGGTGTGGCCGACTTCGGAGTTGCCCATCTGGCCATCGGGCAGACCAACGGCCATGCCGGAGGCATCGATGGTGGTCATGGGGTACTTTGCCATCAGAGAATCGATGAAGGGCTTGTTGGCGGCGGCCACAGCGTTACCGTAGGTCTCGTTGGGGGTCCAGCCGAAGCCATCCATGATGCAGAGCATTACGGGTTTCTTGGACATAGGTATTCTCCTTTATATTGAACGATCGGACTCAAAAGCGCCCGGCTTCAGCGCTGAAAACGGCGCAGCCGGGCGCTGGGGTGATTCAGGAAATCAGGATTCAGCCGTTGGAAGCAGCGTTGACGATCACGGCGAAGTCCGGAGCCTTCAGGGATGCGCCGCCGATCAGGCCGCCATCGACGTCCTTCTTGCTCAGCAGCTCCTCGCAGTTCTTGGCATTCATGCTGCCGCCGTACTGCACGGTGGTCGCCTCGGCCACGGCCTCGCCGTAGACCTCGCCGATGACCTTGCGGATCTGGCCGCAGACTTCCTCTGCCTGATCGGCAGTGGCGGTCTTGCCGGTGCCGATGGCCCAGATGGGCTCATAGGCGATGACGACATTGGCCATCTGCTCTGCGGTGACATCGCGCAAGGCGATCTTGGTCTGCATCCGGACCAGCTCCTCGGTCACGCCCTCTTCGCGCTGCTCAAGGCTCTCGCCCACGCAGATGATGACCTTCAGGCCCGCATTCAGCGCGGCCAGAGCACGCTTGTTGACGGTCTGATCGGTCTCTGCGAAGTACTGGCGGCGCTCGGAGTGGCCGACGATGACGTACTCGACGCCCAGATCCACCAGCATATCGGCGCTGATCTCACCGGTGAACGCACCGGACTTCTCGAAGTGGACGTTCTCGGCACCCACATGGATATTGGTGCCCTTGGTCTTTTCCACGGCGGTCACCAGATCGGTGAACGGGGTGCAGATGACGACCTCGCAGGAAGCATCCTTGACGGCGGGGATCAGTTCATCCACCAGCTTGGCTGCCTCAGAGGCGGTCTTGTTCATTTTCCAGTTGCCTGCAATGATTGCCTTACGCTTTGCCTTATCCATGATGTCTATCTCCTTCTAATTACCTTCAAAACAAAAGAGGCGCAGCGGCGCATGGCCGCCGCACCTCAGTGATGCTGTTACGAGCGCAGATCAAGCGTTCTGGATGACAGCGATGCCGGGCAGCTCCTTGCCCTCCAGATACTCCAGAGAAGCGCCGCCGCCGGTGGAGATGTGGGTCATCTTATCGCCCAGACCCATCTGCTGCACAGCTGCTGCGCTGTCGCCGCCGCCGATGACGGTGGTAGCGCCGCTCTCAGCCATAGCCTGTGCCACTGCCAGCGTACCAGCAGCCAGAGTCGGGTTCTCAAACACGCCCATGGGGCCGTTCCACACAACGGTCTTGGAAGCCTTGACAGCCTCTGCAAACAGCTTGGTGGTCTCCGGGCCGATGTCGCAGCCTTCCATATCGGCGGGCATTGCGGTCACGGGCACAACGGTGGTCTCGACGGGTGCGTCGATGGGATCGGGGAAGTCCTTGATGCAGACGGCATCGACGGGCAGGAGCAGCTTGACGCCCTTCTCCTGAGCCTTTGCCATCATCTCCTTGCAGTAATCCAGCTTGGAGTCGTCGCACAGGCTCTTGCCGACCTCATAGCCCTGCGCCTTGATGAAGGTGTAGGCCATGCCGCCGCCGATGATCAGGGTATCGACCTTCTCCAGCAGGTTGGAGATGACGTTCAGCTTATCGGCGACCTTTGCGCCGCCCAGAATGGCGGTGAAGGGACGCTCCGGGTCGTTGACAGCGTTGCCCAGATACTTGATCTCCTTCTCCATCAGGTAACCCACAGCGGTATCCTTGATGTAGTCGGTGACACCGGCAGTGGAGCAGTGAGCGCGGTGGCAGCTGCCGAAGGCGTCGTCCACGTAAGCGTCAGCCAGAGATGCCAGCTCCTGAGAGAACTCCGGCATGTTCTTGGTCTCTTCCTTGCGGAAGCGGGTATTCTGGAGCAGGACAACATCGCCGTTGTTCATGGCAGCCACAGCAGCCTTTGCGTTCTCGCCCACAACGTTGTCGTCGTCTGCGAAGACCACGGTCTTGCCCAGCTTTGCGCTCAGGGCAGCAGCAACGGGAGCGATGCTGAACTTTGCCTCAGGGCCGTTCTTGGGCTTGCCCAGATGGCTGCACAGGATGACCTTTGCGCCGTCGTTGATCAGCTTCTGGATGGTGGGCAGAGCTGCATTGATGCGGTTCTCGTTGGTGATGACGCCGCCCTTCATCGGGACGTTGAAGTCGCAGCGGACAAGGACCTTCTTGCCGCAGTAATTCTCGTCGTCGATCGTTTTCTTACCTAAACCCATGGTAATAAGCTCCTCTCAAATTCTTTTCATCGGAATCGAATTTCACTCGCTATCGGGGCTTGCCTCCCCGTACACCCTTATTATAAACAAAAAGTGTGATGTTTGCAAGGAGAAGTGATAGATAATTTATTAACAAACTTCGTCTATTCCCTGTGCGAAATGTAGTGATTTTGACCGAAAGCGGCCAAAAAAGAAGCCGTTGCAAAGAACTCCCTCCGTCCCGGCTGCGCCGTGCCAGCTTCCTCTCTGGCATCATGTGAGCGATGGCGGAAGGAGTTTAGCGGAAAAGTTCAGATCCTGCGTTTGATCTTCTGCTTGAATTTGGCCAGATACTCCAGCACCAGCGGGTTTTTCAGCGCGATCAGGATCACGCCGTAGACCGCCACCGACCCCAGCACTGCCGTAAAAATCGTTGCGAGGAGCGGCAGCGGCAGCGCCTTGACCACCGTGCAGACCGCCAGAATACCAAAGCACCCCACCGCAACTGATCCGACGATCTTCCAATCGAACACGAGCTCCACCAGCCCTTTCGAGTAGTGGATGCACATCACCATGGAACACAGCTCTGCCAACAGCGTCGTAAAGGCCGCCGCGCTCTCCTTGAAGAACGGGATCAGGACAAGGTTCAGGGCGACGTTCAGCGCCGCACTTATAAGCGTTGCTTTCAAGAATTCACTTTCCCGCTTCCACGGGACAAGAACACAGGTATTGTAAAGCCATCCAAACAGACTTGTGATCAATGCAACGCTTAAAATTCGAAGCGGCATCCCTGCATCAAGATAGCTCTCCCCGGAAATAAGCAAGATGATCTCTCGGCTCAATACAAAGAGGCCGACTACCGCAGGAAGAACCGTTACGATCATTGCATCGAATATTTTATGAAACAACTGGCCAAAGTTCACCCGATCCTGCATCCCCGCATAGCGGGAAAGCCTTGGCACAGACACCAGAAGGATCGCAGCCAAGACAGATTTCACCATTGTGTATATTTTCGTTGCAACGGCGTAAATTCCAACGTGATAATCCGAAGTCAGAATTCCGAGGATTGTCGTATCGGAGTTCACATAGATCGTAATGGCAAAGCTTGAGGCGAAAATCAAAAGGATCGGCTTCAAATGCTTTTTCCAGTCAATTTTCGTCGTCAGCCGAATCGTACAGTATTTTCTGGCCCGAAAAAAGTTCAGAACATTTGCGCCCACTGCCGCAAACACGGTGATTCCTGCGTAAATGCAGTAATCGCCCTGTGTCTTGACAAAGGCAAACATCATCACAATTGACAGGATCTGAAAAATAATGCCGCGGACGGTGATATAAGTATACTCTTCAAAAATTGTAAAGATCCATTCCGTGCCAATCGTCGTGAAAAAGATCTGCAAACTCATAATGAGAAGCAATTCCGCGTATCCCCGCAGCTTCGCCGAGCAGAGGATCGCCACAGCCAGCGCCAAATAGGAAAGGCTCGTAGACACCATATTGATGGAGAACATCTCCGACGAAAAGGCCGAGAGCTTTTCTCGGTCGTTCACATACTTGGAGCCCTCCCGCACTGCATAGGACGAAATGCCCAGCCCTGCAAACAGCAGAAAATACCCGCACACTGAGTTCGCAAAGTTGACTTTGCCAAGGTTCTCGACCTGCAAAACATTAGAAATATATGGGAATGTGATCAGCGGAAACAGAATTTGCAGAATCGTTTTCAGTCCGCTCATTACCGCATTGATCGTAAGCGATTTCTTCATACCAGACCCTTTTTATTCACCCTGTTTTCGTTTTACCCAAGTGTTCCAGAAAAAATATGAATAGATCGTCTTGAGCAGATAGCAATATCTTTTTTCATAGAGCTGTGCCCGCATCAGCTCCCCTGCCCACTTGTAAAAACCCGCTTTCGCCTGCGGGTATCCTTCCTGCATAAAGGCCGCATCTTTGCTGTACTTGACGACTAATTCCCGGCAGGTCTGAGCATATCCCGCTTTTGCAGTTTTCTGCACCAGCGGCTCGTCGGCATATATTTCTACGATTTTCTCCCATGCTATCATTTCTGTCAACTTGCCGGAAAAATAGCTGCATTGTGTTACCGATTCATCCTGATGGCAGTAAAAATACAATTCACTTTCCTGCGAAGCGATTTTAGACGCTTTTTTGATGCACTGTGCCAAGAAAAACGTATCTTCACCAACTTTCAAATCCTGATCAAACCGAATTCCCTTTACACAGCTTCTCCGGTATACTGCACCACAAGCGACCGTATGCGCCCATTGTGCAAACCAATCATACCGTTTCGTCTCCCATACATGCGTTGTTTCTGTGATTTTGGGTGTAATCCCCATACGATTTTCCCAGATATCCAGCAATTTACAGTAAGCGATCTCCGCTCCGGTCTGTTCCAGAAGATTTTTCAGCCGTTCCACAAATTCCAAATGAATAAAGTCATCCGGATCCGCAAACGCCAAATAGGTGCCCGTGCTGTGTTCCATGCCCAGATTCCGGGCCGAGGATACGCCTCCGTTTTCCTTCGGGATCACTTTGATCCGGGTATCTCTCTTTGCGTACTCTTCACAGATACTCCGCGAAGCATCGGTCGAGCCATCGTCCACCAAAAGGATCTCCAGCTCCCGATAGGTCTGGTTTACTATGCTGTCCAGACAGCGCTTCAGATATTTTTCCTTGTTGTAGATTGGAATGATCAGGCTGACAGTTTGATTCTTTTCCACGTTTTATTTTGTCCTCTGGTTTTTATTTCGCCGCGCGGCCGTTTTTTAGAAGAAAAAACGCGCTGTACAGTCCTCTGCTTTGTTTCAGCAGCCGGTATTTTCTCTTGAACCCGCTGTCCAGAAGCCCCTCGGCCTCTGTGCGGAACTCCTGCAGAAATCGCTCCATTTCCGCTTTGCGGCGTTCGTCTTTTCTCAGATACGGGTAGCAGTGCTCTACGATCTTCATCATTGCTGCATCGTTTTCCAACATATCCGGGTACTTTTCACGGATATACCGATACCGCTGACAGCCCATATCCCACTTGTCTTCGTAGAATTTCAGTGTCCGCTTGTGCAGGATGCTGTCGGGCCGCTGGTAATAGAAATAAAGCGGGACGGGACAATATGCAACACCTTGGCATTTATCAAGAAGTTTATAAGTCGTTCCCTGATCTTCCATCATCCGGCCTAGCGGATAACAGACATTTTCAAACAATTCCCGTTTGTACAGTTTATTGACTGCGAAATCCCCTAGCTCCTCTGACTGCAAAATCGAGCGCAATGCCTCTTTTCCCGTCATGTACTGCACTTTCTTTAACGCATCTTCGACCGCCGGAAGCTCTTCCGTCGAGAAATATTTCAGTGCTACCGCCGATACATCAGCCCCGGCATTCAGCAGATTTCGATAGAGCACCTCGATCATCTGCGGCGCTATGCCATCGTCGCTGTCCACAAAGCAGAAATAGCGGCCCTTTGCGTGTTCGATTCCACAGTTTCGCGCATCGGACAGCCCGCCATTTTTCTTATGAATGACCTGCACCCGTGCATCCTGCCGGGCATAGGCATCACAAATTGCACCACTGCTATCAGTCGAGCCATCATCGACCAACAAGATCTCCAGATCAGAATAGGTCTGGGCAAGGATGCTGTCCACACAGCGGTTTAGGTAATGCTCTACATTGTAGACCGGCACGATCACGCTGATCAACTTATTGTTCATCATGCTTTTTACACTCTCAAATCCCGTGCATTTTTTCGTTCGGCCAGTTCATATACCCAGTAAAACAGGTGCTTGCTGAGCAGCAGCGTCTTCACCTTGATCTTGTCCGCACGTTTTGCCCACGGCTGGCGAATGAGGTCCTGCTGATCCTGCACATAGGCAAGGATTTTCTCCTGCTCCATTGGATAGTTATAGAAGCCTCCATCCATAATTCCTTTCAACAGTTTCAGATAGGTCACAAGCTGAAGATAAGCAGCTTCATTGCGCAGTTCCGGAAGCTCCTGCTCAATGAAAGCGGTCACATCTGCACTGACCTCCAGCAGCTCAAGATTTTTTCGTTGAATACCACTGTGCATGATTGATCCATCTCGCATGCGATAATAATATACCGGTTCTTCAATAATAGAAACTGTTTTGCTTTTGGATGTCACTCGGTAAATCGTTGCGTAATCCTCATATAACCTTCCATATGGAAACTTCAATTTATTCCATAATTCGCGTCGATAAAGTTTTCCACACGCCGAATGCCCGATTCCTTGGAAAAGGAACATTCTTCTCATCGCTTCTTCCATTGCCACCTTTTCAACAGTTCCATTTTTTTCTGTATCTCTTGGCGTCTCTCCTGAAAACTCGAAGAGTTGTCCAATTGCAAGCTCCGAATGATTCTTCTCACAACTAGAAACCAACTTTTCTACGGCACTATGCGGAAGCAAATCATCACCATCCAAAAAAGTAAGATATTTTCCTCTCGCCTGCAGCATACCTGTATTCCGTGCATCTGAGAGACCTCCATTACTTTTATGTAAAGTGCAAATTCTTGTATCCTTCGTTGCCAGTGCATCACACAGCTCGCCGCTATTATCCGTGGATCCATCATCCACCAGAACAATTTCCAAATTGGTATAGGACTGGTTCTGTACACTCTCTACGCATTCTTCCAGATATTTCTGAACATTGTAGACAGGAATAATGACCGAGACCAGCGGCTTTTCTTTGCCCACGTCACAGAGTCTCCTTTCCTTTACCCAATGGAATTTTTACGACCCAATTTTCTTTTTTGTTGTCTGCATCCCGGTACGCCAGATACATGCCCAGCAGCAGGAAAGCCAGCGTATCGCCGCCGCGGAACTGAAGCAGAGAGATCCCGCAATAGGTAAACAGCGCCGCCACAAACGGGTCGTGCAGCAGCTTTTTCTTTTCCATCCAGAAGAACCGGACGACCAGCGCCAGATACGCTGCCCCGCCCAGCCAGCCGCAGTCGATGAGGTTCTGCAGATAAACATTGTGGATATTATCTTCCCCATAGGCGAAGCCCGCCACACCGGAAAGCGCTTTCATGCAGTTGCCCACACCACAGCCAAAGGGATAGGCCTTGCTTGTTTCAAGCGCGTAGGTCCACATTCGGATACGCCCCGCATTGCCCGCATCTTCCATGCCATGAAGGAAACGATTCAGCGAGCGCAGGACCAGCGACTCCAAAAGGCCGGACCCCCACAGAGCCGCGACCAGTGCAGCGCAGAGCACCAGCACCGTGATCCGCACCTTCCGTTCTTTCAGCCGCTTGAACTGCGGCAGCAAAAGCCAGAGGATCGCCGCAGCAGCGATCAGCATTCCCGCGCGGCTCCCATACAGGAACGAAAGCATCAGGTTCGCGCCCGCATACAGCCACTTCCAGCGGCTCCGGCAGAAGAAAAAAGCCAGCAGCCCCAGCCAGCTCGACTCAATGTTGGAACCTCCGCCGATGATCATTTTCACGCCCCATGGGTGCGCCATTCTCTCCGTCCGGAGATAATCCAAAAATCCCTGATAGTAGATCAAATTTTTGATCAGGATCACGATCATCAGAATGCTTGCCGCGCCGGACACGATGTCCAGCCAGTCATCCTTGGAAAGGTCTGCGCCAAAATTTGCGCAGAGCACGACCAGATACAAGCCGAAGATGTAGTTCAGCAGCAGACTATTGACCCCAAACTCGCTCCGATGAAGCAGAGAGACAGCCGCTGCATAGGCCACATACAGCAGGACCGGGCGGTTGACCCTCAGTTCTTTTTTTCTGCACAGAAACGGCAGAAACACAAGCGAAAACACATGGACCCATTTCAGCGAAGCACCGGAACCGATGGAGGCGAGGGTCAGGTTCTGAAAACAGGCCAACAGGAAAAGCGCTGTCAGCAGCCCCTTTTCCCAGCCGTGATCTCTCCGCAGCTTTTCCATTCAACTTCTCCTTTTATCTTGTTTTCCCTCTCCACTGCGTCCGGTCATACACAAAGCGCAGCAGCGGATAGCCTCCATAGGAAAGCAGCGCCGCCAGCCGCGCTTTTTTTCGGGCATTGGGGTCCCGCACCACCGCACTGCGGCAGCGGACCACTTCCTTCCAGAGCAGTTTACGCTCCGGTTCATGGGCCTTGTCCCGGATCTGGAACAGGATGTTGCAGACCGTACTGAGATAGCGGCACTCTGCCGCCTGTTCCAACGGAGGGTGATCCTGCCGGACATTTTCCATCATCGCGCGGCAGTGTTCCACGCCGTCCAGCTTCTTCGGGTCGAACGCCGCATTCTGGATGCTGGCAGCACGCTGAAAATAGTAGTAATCCACATTTCCGATCCATGCGACGCGGGCCGCCCGCTTCAGCACTTCGTACGCGACCGGGATATCCTCGTAAAGCTTTCCGACCGGGTAACGCAGCCCTTCGAACAGCTCCTTTTTATAAAGTTTCGTCGGGGTCGAGGTCTCCACGCCGTCCTGATAAAGCATCCGCCTCAGGCATACTTCCGAGGTCAGGCTCTGGAAATTTTCCAGTTCTGCCGCGGGCTGCGACTGGATGCCCCTGCCCTCAAACACCTCTTCAAAGCAGCTGACGGCCATATCCGCATCGGCTTTTCTGAGCGCCCGATAGAGGTTTTCCACGTAGTAGGGCGACACCCAGTCGTCGCCGTCCACAAAGGCATAGTATTCCCCTTGGGCCGCATCCAGCGCCGCATTCCGGGCATCGGACAGGCCGCCGTTCTTCTTGTGGATCACTGTGATTCGTGGGTCCTGTGCGGCATACCGGTCACATACTTTCCCGCAGCCATCGGTCGAGCCGTCGTCCACCAGAAAAATTTCCAGATCCTTATAGCTCTGGCCCAACAGACTTTCCACACAGCGGTCCAGATATGCCTTTACATTATAGATGGGAACGATGACGCTGATGAGCGGTTCCATATCGGTTTCTCCTGTTATCCCAAAAGGCTTTGATAAAACACTTCCAGCTTTTTCGCTTCGACCGCAATATTAAAGCCTTTTTCGGTCATTTGCCGTTCCGTATTGCACCGCGTGGTCCGTTCCGCCGTTTCCAGCACTTTTTGTGCCCATTTCCGGGGCGGTTCCGACAAACTGATGAACTGCGTCGATTCCAGCAGTTTCGTTTCCCGTGAAATATCCGTTGAGCAGATCAATGGCAGCGCGCAAGCCTGTGCCTCCACGCCCACCACAGGCAGCCCCTCATAACGGGACGGCAGAACGAACGCATCCATCGCCTGATAGTAGCGCTCGATCTTTCTGCGGTTGCCCAAAAAGAGGACCGCGTCCTGCAGCCCCCGGCGGTTCACTTTCCGGCGGATGACACTCTCCATCTCGCCCCGGCCGATCAGCATCAACACTGCCTCCGGCCGCTGGCGATGGATTTCCTCGAACACATCGATCAGGAACTCATGGTTTTTCTGGTAGCAGAAGCGGCCGATGTGGCCGACCACAAATTTGCCTTCCAGCCCCAGTTCCTTGCGCAGGGCTGCCCGCTTCTGGGCGTCGAAAGAGAACTTTTCCAGATCGATGGCATTGTTGAAGACCCGGAACTCCGAATCCCCGTAGAGCCAGCGCCCAGCGGATTTCGAACAGGCACAGAGCTGGGTGGGGTAAATTTTTGCGAACGGGCGGAGCAGATACTTGACGAAATTCTTCTTCGTTTCGCCCTTGCCCGCCACCGAGTGATTGTGCATGATGCGGTTGGGCACCCCGGCGCGCTGTGCTCCCCACAGAGAGAACACGCCCAGCGTATTCATGTGCGAATGGACGATCTGGTATTGATTTTTCCGGAACAGCTCCATGATCGCCCTTTCGTACTGGACCAGATGGGTATACCGCGGCACCAGATAGACGTGCCCACCCAGCCGCTCGATCTCCTCCTGCTGGGGCACGGCAGAGCCTTCCAGCGCGAAGAAGTCAAACTGGACTTTGGAGCGGTCGATGTGGCGGTAATAGTTCATCACGACCATCTCGACGCCGCCATAATTCATATCTGTCATCATTTGGGCGACCCGGATCGGCGTACTCTCAGACACGTTTTTCCCTCACATTAAATCAATTCTTTCCGGCCGCAGTCCTCATACCAGTCCCGGAAGCTTTCCTCCAAGGTATAGTGGAAGCGGTAGTCCGTTGCGGCCAGCTTTTTGCCGCAGATATTGGTGGAGACCATCAGCTTTTTTACGCGGGCCGGGTGGATGCCAACCTTTTTGCCGCCGATGGGCCCCAGCACCGCCGCCGCGAACAGCAGCAGCTTGCCGGGGATCAGCGGGACATAGGACTTCATCCCCGTGGCCGACTGCATTGCGGTGCAGATCTCCTCGATGGTATAGGCCGGCTCGAAGGTGCAGTTATAGAGGCCCACGCCGGGGAACGAGTGGTCGATCATCCGATACTTGAAGAAGCGGACCAGTTCCTTGACGTAGATGCAGGCTTTGATGGTGTCCTTCCGCCCGGCGTAGAAGAAATAGTGCTTCTTCTGGCCCTTGTACAGGCGGGTCATATTGCCGTGCTCGCCCTTGCCGTAAACGATGCCGGGGCGGACGATGGTAAGCTCCCGCGCCGGGTCCTTTGCCTGCCAGATCTGGTGGATCTTTTCCGCCACCAGCTTGCTGATGCCGTAGGGCGTATTGGGCATGGGGATCGTTTCCTCGGTCTTCAGCTCCTCCGCCGCGCCGTAGGGGGCGATGGAGCTGGTGAATAGGATCTTCCGGATGCCGTACCGTTCCGCAAAGGCGGTCACATGCTCGGCACCGAGGATGTTCGTTTCAAAATAGGCTTCGTCCGGGTGGCCGGGCGTGCGGTGGACCGCCGCAAGGTTGAAGATCACGTCCTCTGCCGTCGGTGTAAAGTCCAGCGTGAGGGGCTGACGGACATCCGCGCGGATATACTCGACCCCTTCGTTTTTCTCCACGATGCCCGGTACGACACCCTCTTCGCCGGGCATGACGAGATCCAGATCGTAGATCTTATCTCCCGGCCGGACACACTCCTGCCGCAGCAAGTGGATCAGGTGGGTCCCGATGAACCCCGACCCGCCAAAAATGATGTAGTTCATTTATTTTGCACCTTTTCCCGCAAACACGACCCATACGGTTTTGAAGAGGATGCGGATGTCCTCCCAAAGGGTCCAGTTGTCTATGTACTGCACATCCAGACGGACCACTTCCTCGAAGTCCTCGATGTTGCTCCGGCCGCTGACCTGCCACAGGCCGGTGATGCCCGGCTTCATGGAAAGGCGGCGCTTGTGGTGGCTCTCGTACTGGTTGTACTCATCCAGCGTAGGCGGGCGGGTGCCCACAAGGCTCATGGAACCGCAGAGAACATCAAAAAACTGCGGCAGTTCGTCGATGCTGGTCTTTCGGATGAAGCGGCCCACCTTGGTGATGCGGGGATCGTCCTCCATTTTGAACATCAGGCCGTTCATTTCGTTCTGGGCCATCAGCTCCTTCTTCCGCTCCTCGGCGTCCACATACATGCTGCGCAGCTTGTGGATGTAGAACACACGGCCGTTCCGGCCCACGCGGCGCTGCTTGAAGATCAGCGGGCCGGGGCTTTCCAGCTTGAGCGGGATGGCCACGATGGCAATGATGGGGATGCTGATGATGCAGCCCACAAGGCCGCCGAAGATATCCAGCCCGCGCTTCAGGATCTGGTCGTGGAGCTTGAGTTCCCCGGTGCCCATGGTGACCACATTGCCCCCGGCACAGCGGCTCAGCACCCGGCTCATCCGCACGGCGCTGGTCTCGCTGCAGCACGCCTCTTCGATCCGATCCAGAACCGGAAGCCGGAAATGGACCGTCAGGCCCATACTCTCGATCTCCTCCAGATAAGGCACCAGCGTATTGCTGCTTTCCGTCGGGACATCGATATAGATCTCATCCAGCGCCGCCTGACGGAGCCAGTCCATGAAGGTATCGTAATTGGCCTTGATCGCGACACCCTCGATCTCGCCCGTCACATCCTCGGCCACAGCTTCCAGCACCGCGATGCCGGTAAGCTGCTTCGACCAGTCCTTTCGGAGGTCTTGGATCATGACCGGGGCCTGCTCCCGCGTCGTCACGATGCCGACCAGACTCCGGAACCCCTTGGTGTATTTCGAGCGGGTCAGCAGCTTTTTGAGCAGCGCATGGCTGCCGCACATCATAAAAATGTTGACGAAAGGCACCGCGATTAGGAAATAGCGCGAATCCAGCATGGTGGCCTTGGTCAGCGCCAAGCACGCCACATCCAGCAGCGCCAGCAGCATATTGAAGCCGACCGCGATCTCCACTTCCCGCGTGCTGCTCCGGGTAACGATATTTTCACTCTGGTCGAAAACGAAAAAGGTCAGAACGTAGGCGATGAACAGCATGACACAGGCTTCCAGCACCAGCCGCAGCTCCCGGAAGTCCGTCATCTTACCGAACAGGCCGTCCATGATCAGCCACGCCACCGCCACACTGGCCGCCAGCGAGACAAAATCGGTCACAAACAGACATCCATATTGCAATTTTTCACGTCTTATAATCATAAAAATTTCTTACTCCTTCCCGTTGTACCCTGCAGCGGCCTCGTTTCCGCCCGCTTTGTCCGGGTCCTTCCCGGCCCGCGGCACATAGATTTTTACACCAAACCCAGTTTATCCTATCTTTTTAATTTTAACATACTATGGAGCTGCTTTCAATAGATCGTGCCGAATTTTGCCCGTTTCGCCCGGCCGCAATTTTCCTGCACAGACAAAAAAGCTCCCCCTCCCACCGGTCACCCGGCAGGAGGGGGAGCAAAAGCCTTTTTTAGAAGGTCAGGAACTCAATCAGCAGTTCTCAGCGAAGTACTTAATGGTACGGACCATCTGAGAGGTGTAGGAGTTCTCGTTGTCGTACCAAGACACGACCTGAACCTGATAGGTGTCGTCGCAGCTACGCTGAATTTTTGCACTTTTCCAAGTAGTTCTTCACAGTTTCGTAACAACAGTTACAGTACCAGAACATACCGTTGTCGTACCAAAACCGGCTTGTCCGTACCGGAATTATATCACGTTTCAGCGTCATTTGCAAGGTTTCCGTCAATTTTACATCCGACCCGCATTTTTCTCATATTGGGAAGTCTATTTTCACGGAACACATAGTTCGGAGCGTCCGGGGCCCGGAGCACCGCCGGGGCGTTTGCTCTGCCCAGATGCGCTCCTCTGATGTCTCTTTTGCTAAAATTTCACCGGACGTGATTTTAGGCTATGGTGTGGGAAGCAATACTTTTATTTGATAACAAGCACCTCCCTTTCCAGTTCTTCGTTCATTGCAACGCCAAATTCTTCTTCAAGAATTTTCTTTTTCTCAGTAGCTGCTCTGGAAGAAGAGAGCAACACATCCATAAATTTCACAATACCTGTATAGTTTTCCGTACCCGGTTCTCCAAGACAAATCGTTACAACACTCATCAAATCGTAGTTTTCCGATTTTTCAACAGCGTTTCCAATCAACTGCTCTGGTCGGATAGAATAACGAATCAGAGTGTTTTGGAACTCCTTGGTTGGGTGTGTACAAACCCAGATAGAGTACACTTTTCGGATTTTCCCATACTCCGAGTTCGTGAATATCGGACCATGCTGTGCGGAGATCATCCTGCTGCAATAATAGATTGCTCGCTTTGTCAACGGGTATCCCGGATTAAAAGCAGTCTGCGCTTCCACATTAATAATAAGACGTATCATATCTTTCGGTGCAGTAGAAGCCTCTGATGTTGGTGCGATTGCATCGAACCGGACATCATAATTGATGGTTCCCTCCGTCAGCGTAGAATCCTCATTATTGCTTCCGGTAATTACGCCAGCCGTTTTCTTGGGTCTGTTTGTATCATCAACATGAACGCCAACCGTGCCCACTTCCGGCGTTCCTTCGATATACTTCTCTGCAATTTCGTCTACGGAACAGGCACTGTACTCATTCACACAGTTCTTCATAATCTGTGCCAGAATCTGTTTGTTGGCAAGCAGCTTCTTGGCAGCCTTATCATACCGGTGTCAGGGAATGCATATAGGCCTTCAGTTTTCCCTGATTGTCTTCACACCATTTCCAGACACCTTTCCAGCCATTTCCAAACTGTCCTATCATGTTAGGTTCCGGCTGAATCATTTGATAATTGTTTTCTTCATTGGTAATCGTATCAATGACTGCAGCAATCAGTTCAAAATCCCGTGGACCTTCTGCAACAATTCCTATTGTTTTCATTACAGATTTGGTACGCCCCCTAGCCGTCCTTCCGTCCACAATCTCGACAGAGAATAACCAGAATCCACCAATTCCTTAGTCACCTGAATTCTCTGTAAAGATGTATGGCCCGATTTTCTGCTCTTGTTTACTGCAAACAATCTTATATCATCATTCATTAAATCAAGTCCGTCCAAAACCAGAGGGTTGTGGGTTGTTACAAAAACAGTCTTATCCTGTTCTAGAATTGTTTTACAGAACAGCTTTGTTGTCTCTCGCGCAAGTCTTGGATGCATTGCATGATCAAAACTATCCACAGAAAAAATGCCAGGTGCATCAGGGTGTAATGCCAAGCAAAGAAGAAACAGAACATACAGTGCTCCCTCACTGGCATCGTAAGCTGTAAAGCTTGTTTTTGAAGTCAAATAGCGATCTTGAAACTCTAGAATTCTTCTTGTCGTTGGAACAGCAGCATTTACGCTTGACTTTTTAGGTGAAGCCACATCAAACCCACTTGCCCAATCAATCAGTTCCAAGACATCATCCAGCGGAAGATTTTGCAAGTAGCTTTCACCGTCTTCATCTTGCCTCATGATCTCTTCAATCGCTTCTGCGAGTCTACCGCCGCACAAACCGATAGGGCTAACCTGATACGGATCAGGGAGCGTTCCTCTCAATGCTTGTGTGTTAGGTTGATAAATCGCATAGTTCTTAAACTTCTCGATTTCCGGTCTAACCTCAGCAAGTTCTTCATTAGGTTCAAGCATCAGCGGACCTACATACGGATCATATACCGTTTTCGATGCACCGCTTCTGCCCCATATCGTCTCATTATCTACAGTCAGCTTTTCCGAATGATAACGCCACATGTCTCGTCTGGCCGAATCAGATTCATTTGGAACATTCAAATTAACTGCATATTGATAGTTCTTTTCATTTTGACTCCAAGAAACATCAAAATTAATGGTTGGTGCTTTTCTTTTTAAATCGGAGAATGCTGACTTGTAAAGTCCCGGAACGCTTAAACGAACGCCCTTCCGCTGCATACTTGCATTATCTACCCGATCTGTCATAGCAGCACAAAGCAAACCAATAGCCTCAAGGATTGTTGTTTTTCCAGAGCCATTTGCACCAATAAAAACATTTACACGTCCCGGCTCAAACGACACATCTTCCAATGTCTTAAAATTTCTAAAAATCAGCTTGTTAATGTTCAAAGCACTCACTTCCTTCATAAAGTCAGATCAAGCTTAACATAAGCCTTGCCATAGTTTAAATTAAGTATACCAGTCCTTTTGAAAAATTGCAAACTTATTTTCGGCTTTCTTTTTACAGCGGTTTAAAATTTGCAGCTCATCATCCTATTTACTGAAATTCTAATTTTACCAGGCAATTATTTCAATAAAATAAATTCATTCGTGTGCAGGCACAAGCAACTAAATAGTTCCGCACACATATTCTAAGTAAGGTTGAATCAACGGTTGACATTCAACCATTTTCATCTTAACACAGCTTGTTTTCACTTCCGGTTCAGCGTTGAACTGCTTCGTTTTTCGTTTTAGCGCATTTGCCACCAAATTTCTCGTCGCTTGAGCACCTTTATCCCCTAGCACACTTTTATCAAAAACCACGGCGACATCAATGTCATAATCTCCATTTTCATTTTGAACGACAGTTGACATCGCCATACTCCCCTGCACGCAAGTCTCAGCAATAGTATAGGAAGTATCGTTTTCGGTATTGTATTCCTTCAATCCATCCTTGAGGCGTTGAATATTTAGTCTTTTTTTACTATGTAGATTGTCCTGTTCATCTTGTGACAGAACAACATATGATGTATAGAAAGTATCGAATTTTGATGACAGGTCATACATTTCTTTGCCCTCCTCGCCTCACTTTTCGCATTCTCAATCGTTTGTACGACATCGACTCTTCTATAGTCACAATTGCAATTTTTAAGCTTGTTTTTTCAGCTCCTCGATTCTTTTCTTCAGCTCACTGCTCGGCAGCCGAACCTCTCCACCATTTCGTCTCAAAAATTCACTTAGGCAGTATTCATACTCGTCCGATGTTATGTAGCTGCCTTCATAAAGCTGATCCAGAACACCTAATGTGCCCATGATAGATACGCCCTCTTTCGCTGCTGCTTTCCGAAGTGCCATGTCTCCTGTCAAAAGCACGATATTACGCTGCTTTGCTATGGCCAGCGCGATTCTGTCCTGAATAGACAATTTGGGATATATATTTCCCCAAGAGTCTGCCAGTAAGAATTCTTCAATTGTGATATCTACTCCTACAAGTCCCGCTTCAAGCAAATCTTCACGGAATCCCGAAGGTGATAACAGCTCAGAATCTATCGACTCTGTGTACATAATATAGGTGTATGGAAGTAGAAAAGGCAACTGCAGTCGAGCAATAACCTGAAAATCAATCCATACATTGGTATCGCTGCTGACAAACTCCATTGATTAGCCCTCTTCAAATTGGCAATGTGAAAGCACGGTATCATAAGGCATCTTCAACAATTCTGCCCCGCGCTGAATACTTATTTCACCTTCACTTACCGCTCGAAAAACAAGTTGCTCAAACAGAGTTGGTCGTTCCTGTTCAATACGAATCGGTTCATGAGTTCTCCAGCCAAGAGAACTTGCCATTACATAAAAGCTCTTTGCAGTTTCACTCGAAATAATTCTGGCCATCTGTGCTCTTTTAACTAACAAAAACATAGAAATACCATACTCACGACAGACCAAAGTCATATCATTGGCAACTCTATTTCTGTGAACTCCAAGTTCACGGATTGCATCAGCCTTTGGGAAAAGGAATGCACCTGCAATGGCGGTAGCAGTCTCCTCAACGTTTTTTTCGTCCATTTCTTCCGGCCAGTCAAACACCAGATGTGCAAGTTCATGGGCAATAGTCGATCTGTTACGTTCGGGACTCATATTTCCATTAACGATAATATATGGTCTTTCGTTCACAAATCCATTCATGCCAGAGAACTTGTTGCCCTCTACATCACATATATATACCAGAATACCTTTATTCTCAAGAACCGTAATTAAATCATTAACAGGTCCCTCTTCAGCAAGACCAAGATGCAATCTCATAGCTTTCGCATCAACTTCGATATCGCCGGTCATTTGAACCACATGACATTCAGGGGCTTCCGGTAAAACTTCTCCTCCAAGCAATTCAACAACCGTATAAAATCTGCTAAAGTATTCTTCTACCGATTCCCGAACAAATTCCTGTTTTGCCATTGGAAGAGTTGCGGTTTTGCGAAATTCTCCATGCTCAAACACAAGGTTCTCATTTCTGACGGCTAAAAAGTCAGACACGCGAACCCCCAATGCACTTGCCAGCTTCTTCAGAATATCCATGCTGGGCATTCTGTCGCCATTTTCATAATTAGTAATTGCCATAGCAGTCAAATCACTTTTCTCAGCCAGCTTCTTTTTGGTCATGGAATTTCTCAAACGATAATATCTCAAATTCTTACCAAACATAAGCGCACCTCCTTCTGTTTATATTATACCGCAAATATCAAAAAAGTAAACATCGGAAGCCGCTTCTTCCAAAGAATTTTTTACTTGTTTTCGCCAGTTTTTTCCAAAATGTCATTTTCACGCCGCCTTCGATCACACTCCACCCACTCTTCCAGCGTCAGCGGCGTGTAATCCGAATACATGCAGAAGCAGTTAATCATCTGACATGGCACCGGCTGCGCTGTTTCCTGATGGGCACTTTTCCGCATCGTGGCTCTGGTCTGTACACAGAACCTGTCCACCAGCTCCTGATCTTCCGACTTGTGGATATGCCCATGCAGCATGTGGGTCAGCGGTGTCCCATCTGCCCCACGCCGAAACTGGCCGTTATAGCAGAATACCGGATAGTGCATTAGCACGATTTTTCGCTTATTGTCATAGATCTCCGCATAAGCCACTCTCTTAGAGCTGTATAAGGTGGTTGATCTCAAAAGTCTGTTCATCCTCCCGGAGGCACATGCCCTGCGCCAGACTGATAAAATCTTGCTTGGCCTGATTCTGACGGTTCAGTTCGACCAGGACTTCCTGCAAATTTCTCGCATCGGTTAGTTGTAGCTAATTGTAAAAGCAAAAAAACAGCCGCATAGTACAACTATACGACTGCTCATAAATCATTATTATATTCCACCAAACCGGAAACTCTATCTTTTCTTCCCTAATGGGCTTTACAAGCCCATTATAACATACATGTCAGGTAGCTTCAAGATGCTCTTCGTAAATTCTTTTGACCATTAAAAAGTCTTTGAGTCAGCTTATCCAGCCGAAATCTTGCAACACACTCTCCAAGTTCCATGAGAAATTCCCCATTTGCTTTCTCATAATCTTTCTCTCTAAGCTTCTGAGAAAGCAAATGATAAATCTGGCGGACATCATCAGTAATTAATTCATCCTGATTTTTCATCATTTCGCTTAGTCTTTTATCATTTCCATCAGTAAAGAAAAACTCGGCACAAAACATTCCCATATCCGATTCCGTAAAAGTTCCCTTGATCATCCATGTAAGATACGCTTTCAATTCCCCATCCGTATACTTACATACTTTAATTTGCTTTTCTTGGCAAATTTTGAGGCTGATGGTTTGTACTATAAATTCTTTCCAAACATAATATCCAAGCTGTGTCTCTTCATTTTCGCATCGACCAAGCTGGCATTCTACCGGAAAGTTCTTGTCTTGTTTTTCTAGCCAATAGCAATACCCATGCGCCAATTCATGAAAAAGAACTTCTGCAAAAATTTCCCTTCTATCGAGCACTTCTGTTCTCAAAAGAATCGCCTGCCTTTTTCTCCAAAGATAAACTCTCCATAAATAGGCACATCATGTTTACAGGCCAAATTGTTTTTGATTTGCCGTTGCTTACTTGTTTCCTCTCCACATAGCTGTGCTGCCTTCTCCCTTTTGCGATTCCAGTTTCTGGCAGGAGCAAGCTCAACTACTATAGTTTGCAACATTTTCTCTGCCTTTGGAAACGTCTTCTTAAACATCTGCTCAATTTCAGCAATCCATTCCTGTGCATGCTTTTTCATTGCAAATTCCATACCTTTCTACACTATCTTTTGATAATGTACTCTCTTTCTGGAATGGATGCTCTCTTTAGATGTCACCTCTTTCGTTCACTATTATGCAGAAAGGTACTTCTTGTATTTACATTATACCACGATTACCCATTTTTCAAAGGGCAAAATTATCGTTTTAAAAACAAAACATTCTCTGGTCTTCCGTCTTTTGTCCATTCCCACCAGTCTGACATATAATCGATTAGCCCACCGCTTACTGTCTTCAAAAATTTTTTCTTCTGGCTATCCGTATAACGGAATCCATTTTCCTTATAATATGTTCTGCTGTCCGATGACAGCCATTCTCCAGACGGATTCAGTTTAATGTACGCCGCGACAGCATCAATCAATTCAATCCAAGCTTCTTGCTTTAGAATATAGCGGAGATTGTGAGGTCTGTTTCCTGTAGGAATATCTTCTATCTCCGACCAGCCCAAGTTCTCAAACCCTATACGGAAAAGTTCTGATTTGTCTGTCATCTCGACTATGGTTTCTGCCAGAATGTACTCTTTTTCCGTCATTCTGTAATCAAACAACTTAGGGCCACCCGCCATTTCATCAATCTCTCCCTTCGCATAATTACTTCAAGAGCTCCGCCAAGTAATGTTCATCTTTCTTGTGTGAGCCATTGTGTTGTTTATACGCTTTAATAGCAGCAACCAGCTTTTCGCAATTCTGACCAAAGTACTCCTCGTAGAACGCTGTACTATTATCATATCTTCTTTTTCCGCATCGAATATTCGCTTTTGCAAAAGTCTTTGGTTTTGTTTTGGATTTCACTTTTTCATACTCATCAGCTAAATCTTCAGATATAATGAGCAGCATTTCCAACTCAGGCTTTGTACAATACTTTTCAACCAGCGTTATTTTGTCTTTGTATGCAGACGGTATTTCCAGTTTTTCATTTTGACCATCGCCAATACGCAGTACATCCGTAAGTTCTTCTGCTTTTCTCTTAATATCTAATTTTTCCAATTCAATTGGTAAATAAGGATTATCCTTTTTTGACAAAAGAGCCTGGTCAAGTATATTAATTGCAGTATTTAAACTCGAAAGTTTAATTTCACATTTCTCAAGAATCGCCTTATCTAATTTCTGATATGGTGTAAAATCGATTTCTACAGTTTGAATCACCCGGGAGAATAACGCCGCTTTGCTTAGAACAATGATTTCATCTGCATATTTCACGGCATTTTTTTCACCCTGCCGAATAAATTTTGATCCAACGCCAAATTTCCATTTTTCGCGGGCCCAGTCCAAACCGCCCGATGTCAAGTCTTGGACAACATTTTTCACAAATTTCTATTTTAGAAGTGCTGCCACATCCCGCCGCAAATCCTTGATTTTCCTTGATATTCCGCCATTTTTCTCTTTGGCGGTCTATTTTTTTGTCCTAATCTTCATTTTTACTGCTGATGATCTAGGTTCTTCACCTTTTTCAACCATAAAAGAATCCTCGTTTAATCTTTTTCTGTGCTGCGCCATATCTTTACAGGATTCCATATCAATCTTTTCCAAAAATCCTGCTTATCTCTGGTTTTTCCATCAAAAGCAGAAATTCGATCCAACATGCCATCAACAGCCCGAAAAGATAGGTGTCAAAAATGCCCTGAGATTTTTGTTAAAAAAGACTAAGATTTTTAATTTTCGAGCAAGCGATACACTTTTCCCTCTCCATCATGTTCTTTGTTAAAAAATAAACATTCGTTAAAAGTCCGGCAAAGATTCATCTGGTTTGTCAGAAAGATAGCCTTTTTCACAATAAAAAAGCTCCCACCTGCAACTCAAAGTTTCCTTTGAATCACAAGTGGGAGCCACTACCAAATCTTCAAATATTATTCTTAGTTCTCTTTTTGTTCTGCTTCAATTTCAGATTTTTTTCTTCTGCCCCGGCGTTTCTTTTCTGTTTCCGGTTTCACATCCCCAATATCATAAATGACAACTTGCTCATCTGGGTACAAGGTTCCATTCAAGGTATAGCTAAGTTTACCACCGTTGTCATCCTCGAAAGGCAGCATTCTCCGAAACTCTACCTGGATAGCCGGCACCTTAATGCTGATTGCATAAGTCTGCTTGCTTTCCTCATTACTGAACTTGATCGCATTCGGATCTTTTTCTGAACAAGGCTGAATCGCAATCTGCCTGGTCTTTGCGTTGAGCAGCACCTTGATGTAAGGCGCGTAGTTTAACTCTACAGCTGTTGCCTTATTGAATTTCAGGCTGTTTGAAGTCACCGTCATAATAGACTCGCCTTTCGGTTGCTTTAGATTGATTACCTCAAATCCTTTCAAAATTTCCATTTCACATTCCTCGCTTTCATATTCTATGTGTACCTGCTCTGGCTTTGCATCAACCAGTGCCATCACCTTTTCTGTTGCCGTTTCCAATCTCTTGAAGGAAACAGCCTTCCATGTAGGTCTGATGGGAACGAATCCTAACAGCACTCCTTTTCGTAAAGGAACCAGCCTTTGCTGCTTTTGGCGAATACGCCTCCGCTTGCCTGCAATCTGTTCCAGCCGTACCTGTGCCTTATCCCAGATCTCTCGTTCTACGATTGCGGGATGATGATCTGGTATAAAATACTGCTCCACCTCGCCTTCGTTTTTCTTGGTCTTGTGGGTCAAACAATCTACCGTATAGGTTTTCTGCATCAGAACGTCGCCGCAGTATTTTTCATTCCGCAGGATATTCTTGACCGATTCACCCGTCCACGGGTTATTTTTGATTGTTCTGATTTCCAACGCATTGAGCTTTTCTGCAATTTCTGCCGGGTGCATTCCCTTATCAAAGCTCATATAGATGGTACGAACAATTTCAGCTTCGTTGGTAACGATCACCATTTCGCCATCATCATCCGTATCATAGCCCAGCAGACTCGTCGTACTGATTTTTTGCGTTCCGGCTTTCATCCGGCTTCGAGTCGCCCACTTGATATTAGTGGAGATGCTTCGGGATTCCTCCTGTGCGAAAGAAGCCAGCATCGTCAGAAATACTTCTGCCTTTTCATCCAGACTATCCAAGCGTTCCTTGTCAAAATACACACTGACAGGTGGCCGGAGGTTCCGCAGCAATCGAATATTAGTCAGGCAGTCCACCACATTACGAGCAAATCGACTGATAGACTTCGTAAGAATCAGATCAATTTTCTTAGCCTTTGCATCCTCTATCATCTGCTGAAACTGCACTCGATGCTTAACTTGTGTACCAGAGATTCCTTCATCCGCATAAATGCCTGCCAGCTCCCAGTCTGGATGCTCCGCTATAACAGTGTTGAAATGTGCCATTTGCTCTTCCAGACTGGTTTCCTGCGCCTCCTGATCTGTGCTGACACGACAGTATGCAGCGACACGCTTTTTAGGTGGTTCTTCTGTTTCCGCCACGACACCCACTGTTGCAGGAATTATTTTCACATCATAGGTCTTTGTTAGGCGAGGTGTCTTTTTTCTTCCCTTTTCCTTACGTCGTTCTACCACAATTGGCCTTTTAGCATGACTATCGCTTGCCACATTTCTCCCTCCTTCCACTTTTTCTTCCTATTACAAAGTTGCCCATGTTATAGCATTATCATTAATGTCATAACATGGGCAAACACTATTTGCAGACTCTCTATCTTACTTATTATACCGCATTGTGGGTATCTCCACAATATCCATTTGCATACCCACCCCGTATAATGAAACGTAAAGAACAATTTTTTACAAGCAAAAGTGGTGACAGCTTTGATTGATTTTACTCCTCTGTGGGAAACTATGCGCCGCAAGCAGGTAACACAGTACCAGCTTCTCAAAAACGGCTTGGACAACAAAACGCTGGACACTCTGAAAAAGAATCGGAATATTACACTATCCACATTGGAAAAACTCTGTCAGATGCTCGATTGCACTCCCAATGATGTCGTGCAGTTCATTCCAGACGATAAAAAATAATGCCGTCATAGTACCGTATAGTCGGTGGCTGTGGCGGCATTCCATTATATATAGGTAGAAACGCTCATTCTATAACTATCACATTCCTGCGGAATGAAACACCCGCCTGGTCGAGAAGATTCACAAATCCCCTCACCCAGACGGGCGTTGTTTTTTCGTGCAGTTCCAAAGGCAGGCTATCCGGGGCGGACATCTTATATGTACCATACCTGCCGAAGCATTACTACCGCCAGTTCCAGAAGTACAACTACGCTGCCGACCACCTGCGGGACCATAAAAATCACAAATCCACCGATCAGCATTTGAAGTGCTTCCACTCCTTGCGACTGTTGCATCAAGAACGAAAGGACCGCCGTTGCCAGTAGCACACTGCCCAGCAGATAGAAAATCCATGCCGAACAATGATGCAGAAATGCCGCAAACCACTTTGCCAGCCATACAGCAAGGATCAGCGGGAGGGTTATCATCACCAGCATCAATTTTAACAGCCATCGAATTGCTTTCATAATGTCCTCTTTCTGGCTGGTCTGTTGCCCATGTTATAGCACACTCTCTGATGTTCCAACATGGGCAACCCAGTCCTCTTTCAAATTTAGCTTGTGTGCAGTGCTTTTACAGTATCCTGTATGCTCCGCTCATATTTAAACCGTACTACGATACGCCCACCCTCATGCACATAAACATTTTCAATGAAGGCTGACACCATGCTTGCCGTAAGTCTCGTGCCGTGCAGGAAATTTTCTGCCTGTTCTGCTGCTGCGCGTACCGTCCCTGGAACAACGCTCTTGACAGATTCTTCCGCTTTGAATTGTTCGATTTTGTCCTGCACTTCTGCAATCTTCCTATCGCATTCCTGTTTTTTGTTCTTATAATTGTCCAGAGAGAGCGTTCTTGCCGCGTATTCCTCATACATCCGCATCTTCTCACCTTTCAGATTTTTCAGTTCCTGCTCCATCAAAGTTTTTCGACGGCTCGCCTTTCTACTGGCTTCTTTTAAACTCTGTTCTTCCTTTTTAATATCACCATAGAGAGAGTCCAATAGAGAAAGTTCTTTTTTTAATGCCTGAAACACTGCATTTTCAATATCACTGGCCTGATATATCTCTGATGAACATTGGGTCTGACCAATAAGTTCCATTCCCTCTCTGCACCAGAATATGGGAGAAGCCTGTTTGTAGTCATATCCCAGGACTCGTCTGCAATTACCGCATCGAATTTTTCCCTTAAGGGGAAAATCCACGCTTCCCATCACTACTCTATGCCCGTTGTTTCTTATGACAAGCTGCGCTTTTTCAAATTCTTCCCGGCTGACGATAGCTTCATGGGTTCCTTCCGTAATGTATTGTTGCCCTTTGGGAACAATGCGAATGATTTTCTTGCCGGAAATTAACCTTTGACTTTTTCCCAGAACCATCGCTCCGGTGTACACATACGCCGTGAGGATTTTCCAAACGCGAGAACTATCCCAAAGACTCACAGGTGCAATCGTGTAAGTCGTTTCTTTTCCATACGCCTTATGCTCCCGGTTATAAACACTCGGCACAGGAGCATTTTCATCATTCAATGCCATCGCTATTTCTCGCGTTCCCAATCCCAGAATCGCAAGGTCAAAAATACGACGGACAATTTTTGACGCTGGAGGGTCAATGATATATGATCCTTTTCTATTCGGGTCAAACTGATAACCAAACGGTGCAGCAGACGCTGTAGAAATGCCCTTGCGCCACTTCACTCGATTGGCTGTCCGAAGTTTCTTTCCTGCATCTCGGCAGTACATGGTGTTTACCAGGTTGCTGACAACCAAATCCATCCCCAAGGTTGTACCATTATAATTGCTACTGTCATAGTTGTCATTGATGGAGATGAGCCTGACACCCAGTAGTGGAAAAATCTGCTCCATGTACTCGCCCACACCAATGTAATCGCGTCCAAAACGAGACAGGTCTTTTACGATAATGGTATCAATCTCGCCACTGCGCACACCATCCATCATCTTCTGAAAGCCCGGTCTGTCGAAATTGCTGCCTGTGTAACCATCATCCACAAAATCCATCACAGGCAGATTTTGCAGACTCTCTTTGTGGGAAATATACCGCTGGATCAGTTCTTTCTGGTTTTCGATGCTGTTGCTCTTGTCTTTACCATCCTTACCCAAATCACCGTCTGCCCTTGAAATGCGCTGATACGCTGCAATCATTTTCCCGCACTCTCCTTTCCAAGGTCCGCAAACACATCTTGAAATCCAAATACAATGCGAATCCGCTTATCTGCACTCACTTCGATTCTCTGCACAAGGGATTTTACCAGCTGAGCATCAAATCCAAAATCATCCAGATGCTCTTCCAGGTTGGAAGTCATATTCAGATATTCTCTGATCTGTTGTTCTACTTCCACCTTTTTGGCTTCTGCTCTCTGCAGTGCTGCTCGCAGGCCGTCATACTGTTTGGAATAATCTTCCCGAATCAGTTGATAATCTTTAGAATCCACCACGCCTGCCACATAATCTGCATAAAGCTGTTCTCTTTTCTTTGCCATCTGGCCAACTTTATCCGTCAGGCTCATAATCTCACTTTTTGCACGGTAGACAGGATTCTGCATATCTTCGATTTTTCTCAGTTCTTCCAAAACCTTACGCTTATCACTGAGCCGAACGATGAAAAGATGCAGCTGATCCATTACCAGAGCTTTTAGCAGTTTTTCCGTAATCTGGTGTCCGATGCACTTATCATCCGCCTGCCTTGCTCTGCAAATATAGTAGCAAACCTTTTTACTTTCTTCTGCTCCATGCGGAAGTCTGTCAAAATCCATCGATCTGCCGCAGTCTGCACAGAACACCATTCCGGCAAGGTCATTCTGATACTCCGTGCGAATCTGTTCCGACTCAGCTCTTACTGTTTTGAACACCTTCTGATTCTTCGTCAGAATCTCCTGCACCTTTTCAAAATCATCCCTTGCAATGATAGCTGGATGTGTATTTTTTGCCACATACCACTGCTCTTTCGACAAGTCACGTTTGTCCTGCCCAGCAAAAAATCTCTGTGTACTTTTATTGTTGATGGTATCTCCCACATAGGTTTGATTTGCCAGCATATGCCGTACCGAGGTTTCGCCCCATTTTTTATAAGTAACGACTTCCTTTCCCTCAACAATTTTCCGATGCCACTCCCGTGGGGTTGGAACCTTCAGCAGGGTCAACCGTCTGGCGATTTCAAAAATCGCTACGCCCATCAGTACCCACTGGAAAATCAACTGTACATAAAAGGCTGTTTCCGGGTCAATCTCATTTCGTTTTGTCACTGGATTCCGAATATATCCAAACGGAGCATCACTTCCGACTGCATAGCCAGCTTCTTTTTTACGCTGCAAGGAAGTCCACACCTTTTTGGAAATGTCTTTCGCATACATGGTATTGACCATATTCCGAATCGGAAGAGCCAGGCTTTCCATATCCTCTTTGCGCGTACTATCAAAATGATCGGTGACAGCAATCAAGCGAACACCTAGAAATGGAAATACGGTTTCAATATAGTATCCCGCTTCCAGATAGTTACGGCCAAAACGCGATAGGTCTTTTACAACGATACACTTGATTTTTTTCTGCCGCACATCGTTCATCAAACGGGTAAAGGCCGGGCGCTTGAAATTTGTTCCTGTAAATCCATTGTCAAAATACGTATCTACATAATTTAATTCACTGCTACGGTTAATAAAATCCTGCACCAGTGCAATCTGTGTTTCCATGCTTTCGTTATCTTCATCATCTTCCACCGAAAGCCGTCCATAGATTGCAGTTGGTATCTTTTCTTCATCCAATTCCGGGAACTGCACTGAAACCGTTGCCTGTTCCGGTTGGAGCAAATTCTTTCTACTTTTTCGTGCCATCGTCTGTACCCTCCAATTCTATCCGTTCAAGCATCTGCTTCCATTCCTCTGTTTTCATCGTTAGACTGATTTCTGCCTGTCTATCGCCTAAAAATGTAACCACGACCTGTTCAATGTACTTTTTCACAAAATTACGATCCAGTGCATCTGGGGTCTTATATTGTTCCATCTGCTGAATCCACGGATTTCGCAAACTCAATGCCCGTTCCCATACCATTGTATTTTCCATGATTGTTGTAAGCTGTTCATTCAGCTTTCGATGGGCTTCTTCATAATCCAGCACTTCAGCACGATACTGTTCTTCCGTGATTTCATCGGCCATATAGCTTTCATATAACGGTACACGGCGAAACTGTTCCATATTAAGTTCAGCCAGAATGGTCTTCATCTGCATCGAACTATCAGCTCTTACTTCTTCAATTGCTTTTCTGCCAGCTCCCTGCTGAATTGCGGAGTACATCTTTTCTTCTTTCCGATGTTCTCTCTCCATAGCATCTATCACCTTTTTATATACAGATGCAGCCGGAGCTTTCAATTCCTTTCCATTCTCCTTGTGAGCACGGCAGTAGCTGCAATAGAATAGTTCTTCTCCCGTTTTCTTATCCTTATGCCAATAAAGTGGACGTCCACAGGTACAAATGATGCGCTTTGCAAGAGGATTCGGTTTTTTATATTTTTTCCGAGTTGATATTTTGTTTTCACTCTGCTGCATATTGCAAGGAAGCGCATAAAACTGTTCTTTTGTCATGTACGGCTCATGGCAGTTCTCTGCAATAATCTGACGGCTTCCGTTTGCCGTTGCACCCGTATATGTTGGATTTCTGAACAATCCCCTCAGATTATCCGATGTCCACAGATCAGATTCTCCCTCATATGGTTTTCCCTGAATTCTTTTTTTGTGCCTCATCGGTGGTTCGACATTCTGTTCATTCAACCATTTTGCAATATCACGCATCTTCTGTCCCGATGCATATCTGGAAAAAGCTTCGCTCAGATACGGAGCAACCTCTTCATCCTTTACCATGTTGCTTTCACCGTTCCTGCGGATATAACCATACGGAACGGAATTGGTCAGCCGGAATCCTGCGCCCTGCTTCTTCCTCCATGCAAACATGATTTCTGCGTGCATCTCGCAGCGTTTCTCCTCAAAATAGTCCTCAACCTCTTTTCGACTGGCAGTTCTGGTATCCAGTCCTTCTTCCAGAACGATCAGATCCACGCCTGTCTCATAGAGAGTTTCCTTGATTGACTGACGCGCCGCCGGGAAGCCAGGCCCACAGTAATACATAGATGCTACAATGATGCAGTCAAATTTTCGTCCCACTCCATCATCAATCATTTTGTCAAATGCCGCACTCGCGTTTTCTGCACCCTTACGGTCAGAATACTTTTTCTGTAAATCGAACTCTTTATGTTCAGCCAGGTATTCTGCAATACGCTGATTCTGGTCGGCAATCGTCAGTTCACCTGTATGGTTTTTCCAAGGCATCGTCCGAGTATAGCTTACACATTTCATACTGTACTCCCCTCCGTTTCTGTTGTCGGAATGCTGTTGCAATATTCCAGTACATTGCGGATTTCCTGGTCGAAGCGATATTGGATGTGAATGTGCTCTTTATCATAGACTGTAATGCTTTCCACCAGTTCTACCAGAACACGGCGATTCAAACTCGTTAAGTTTTGATAGGATTTAAAATCTTCGATCCACGGCAAATGTTCCACATCCAGATTGTTCAGGCTATCCAGCTGACGGTTCATTTCCGCTTTTGCCTTACGGATATTTTCGACTTTTTCATTAAAGGAACGGCTGAACTCTTTATACTCATCCTTACTGACAATGCCGTTGCTCATATCTTCATAAAGCTGACGGCGCAGGGTCTGGTATTTCTGTTCTTCCTGTTCCAGCATTTTCATGTGCTCTTCTACCGATTTTAACCTGCGTTGATTTTTGGGAATCTCGTTGATTTCATCCAGCCGCTGTTCCAATCCACTGATCTGCTGAATTTTTCCCTGCAATGCAGCCAGCACCACTTCTGCTAATTTACTTTCACTGATAAGGTGTGAAGAACAGCCCAGGCCGTTATGATTTGTGATGCAGTGCAGATAAACATACTTCTTTCCATTTTTTGATACAGTGCGCCGCACCATATTCTGTCCGCAGCCCCCGCACCGAACCATACCTGAAAAGAGATTGACTGTCTGCTGTCCTTTCGATGCACAGGTGTCCAGCTTCAAAACTTCCTGTACGGTGTCAAACAATTTCTGTGGAATGATGGCCTCGTGCATATTGGGAACTTTAATCCAGCCGGATTCTTCTACGTCACGGATTTTCTTAATCTTGTAATTGATTTTCTGCCGTTTACCCTGCACCATCGTTCCGGTGTAAACTTCATTTTTCAAAATCCGAAGCACCTGAATCGCCTGCCACTTTGCATGAGTTCCGGCCTTGAAGCCGCTGTGATAATTCAATCCGCACAGTCGTTTGTACTCACTGGGAGCCAGAACCCCCTCGCTGTTCAGCTGTTCCGCAATAACCTTTGCGCTCATGCCTTCCAATTTTCTGCGGTAGATAGAACGAACAATTTCTGCTGCGTACTCATCCACCACCAACCGGCTTTTGTTCCGTTCATCTTTGCAGTAACCGTACATTGCATATCCGCCGATGAACTCCCCTTTGCGCCGCTTAATGTCCAACTGGCTCCGAACCTTAATGGAAATGTCCCTGCAGTAGGAATCGTTCAGCAGATTCTTAAAGGGAACAACGATGCTGTCTGAATCACTGCTCTCGGTGTTCGCATTATCGTAATTATCATTGATGGCGATGAACCGAATTCCCATCATAGGAAAAATCTGTTCCAGATACTTTCCCATCTCAATGTAGTTACGGCCAAGTCGAGACAAGTCCTTGACTATGATGCAGTTGATTTTACCGGATTTGATGTCCTCCATCATCTGCGTAAAGCCTGGTCGCTCAAAATTGGTTCCCGTGTAACCATCATCTGCATATTCTCCTACCAAATGCAGTTCTGGTCGTTCTGCAACGAAATCCCGAATCAGTTCTCTCTGGTTTCCGATGCTGTTGCTTTCAGCCTTATCTCCGTCCTCGATGGACAATCTCAGATAGGCCGCTGCCCGTATGTCTTTATTCTTTTCCTTGTAAAAAAACAAAGCCATTAAACCTCCTGTCTCCACGCAATTTGCATGGTAAAATCCAGAAAGTCAATGGCTTTTGATTGCACATATTCACTTAACCCATCTGTATTTTACCAAGCTGTGACGCGAAAATCAAGCTGTAGCGCACAATTTTAAAAAATCTTTTTTTCAGTGTTTCCCCATACTCTGCAAGAGGCAGTCCCACAGTTCACTGCCTTCTGGTCGGAACGATTCATACACGGTGATGCCCTTGATAATGATTTTTCTGTGATAGTCTGGCTCCGTATGCTCCTGCTTTGGCTTTTCGTCAAATCGTTCTTTCTGCTTCATGGAAATCAATCCCCCTTTACTAATATGAATTCAGAAAGGCATCGGGGGATACAGTGTTTGAAAAAATTACAGAAAAATTTGAAAAGTGTATCCTGCATCGGGGCTTCGGATTCATATTTATAGAAGCATCTTTTTTGATGGGCCTGCGGAATACGGCAAAACGCTGGGGCTTTTCTCTCTTAGCGCAAGATTCGCCCATAGTAACTCAAAACTCACTTTCGTGATTTTTCGTTCCCGGCAATCTTGATGGGGATTCCGTTCCCCATTCCCACGGCACGCACAAAATCTCAGATTTTTGCTGTCTGGCTCCACATAAATGTGTTCGCAGCCGAACGCCTACGGCTTGTCGGGAGTTGCTTTTCAACTATAAAAACGCAGGAGGATCACACTATGGCACGACCAAAAAAGGAAGAAAGCATAAGACGCACAAGCAATGTAATGGTTCGTTTCAGCAACATCGAATATGAACTGGTGGCCGGATATGCAAAAGATGCTGGTTATCCCATCTCTACTTTTGTGCGCAAGCAGGCTCTATCTGAAAAAGTGACTGTCAACTACAACATCGTTGCCGATATTGGTGAAATTCAGAAGTTGACTGCTCAGGCTGCTGGCATCGGGAACAACCTCAACCAGATTGCGCGCTATTTCCACGGCGGCGGTCTGGCTTCGCGCGGAATGTTGGAAGAACTGAAAAAGTGCATTGCGGAAATCCGTGAACTGCGGCAGGAAATCGTTCAGCTTGGAGGTGCATATCGTGGCAATTCTAAAACACATCGCAAGTAAAAATGCCAATTATGGGAGTGCCCTCGACTATCTGAAATACCAGCATGATGAATTTCATCTGGTTCCTGTCCTTGATGAAAACGGGAACATGATGCTCCGGGAAGAATTTTATCTTGAGGGATTGAACTGTGATCCTGAAACATTCGACCTTGAATGCGAACTGTTGAACCAAGAGTATAACAAGAACAACACTTACGATGAAATCAAAAGCCACCATTACATCATCAGCCACGATCCGAAAGACAACACTGACCACAACCTGACAGGCGAGTGGGCGCAGGCCATCGGCATGGAATATGCAAAGGCCAATTTTCCGGGGCATCAGGCTTTGGTCTGTACTCACACCGATGGTAAAAACGGCACAGGCAACATTCACACCCATATTATAATCAACAGCCTGCGCAAATTTGATGTTGACCCGCAGCCATTCACCGAACGTCCTATCGACTGCAAGGCTGGATATAAACATCACCTTACCAAAGACTATTTGAAGCACCTGCAGAAATCCTTGATGGATATTTGCCAACGTGAGGGACTGCATCAGGTCGATCTGCTCTCCCCTGCCCCTGACAGAATTTCGCCGCAGGAGTATTACGCCAAACAGCGTGGTCAGCAAAATCTGGACATTGCCAACATGGAGCTTATGATTGAGGGCATCACTCCCATGCACACCACTTTTGAAACGGGCAAAGAAAAAATCCGCAACGCCATTTCGGACATTGCAGAACGTGCCACATCTTTTGAAGAATTTCAAAGACTGCTGAAAGCAGAGTACGGGATTTCAGTAAAAGACCATCGTGGACGATTCAGCTATCTTCCTGCTGACCGACAGAAGTATATCTCTGCCCGTGCGCTGGGTTCCAATTATGACCGCGACAAACTTCTCCGAATTCTTGCAGAAAATGCAAGGACTGCAGAGCAGAACAATCCTCATTGGGCAGTAGACGATCCTATGGCTATCCTGTTCATCAAGTCCGATCTGCGCCTTGTGGTTGACTTACAGACCTGTGTAAAAGCCCAGCAGAGCCGCGCTTATGCACAGAAAGTAAAAATTTCCAATCTGCAGCAGATGGCCCGGACCGTTGCCTATGTGCAGGAGCATGGATATGATTCTCGTGAGAAGCTTTCCGAAACTGCGGATGCCATCTATACCAAAATGGCAAAAGCGCGCGGCGATGCAAAGCTCACTGAAAGCAAACTGCGAAAAACAAACGAGCAGATTCATTACCTTGGTCAGTATCTCTCCACAAAATCCATTTACGGAGAATTTCTAAAAGCTCCGAATAAGAAGATTTTCCGTCAAGCCCACTCGGACGAACTTGCCCAATATGAGGAAGCACTTCAAATTCTGAAGCAGCACTCGCCTGATGGGAAGTTTCCTACCATGAAAGACCTTCGAGCAGAAAAAGAGCAGCTTACGATTCAGAAGGACGCCCAATACGATACTTACCATTATTTCAAGGATTATCACAAAGAACTCCAGACCGTGTGTGCCAATGTAGACAGCATCCTCGGCACAGAACAAGAAGTGCAGCAGCACGAACAGCAGCACACGCGAAAATATGAGCCATCCCTCTAATCAGTTTTCAAAGTCACCTAAAAACAAAAATAGCCAGCGTATCATGTGGTTCATTCCACACAATACGCTGGCTATTTAGCTGTGCCTGAAAATTTTCAGATAATTCTTCGCTTCTGATTTTCCAATTGGTAGTTATACAAGGGTATCGGCAATCAGAACAATCTTAGCAACTGAATATACTTCACTTGATCTTTATCGGAGTATCTTTCTCCAAAAACTCTAAAGCGATTCTGTTCATTCTCATAGAACGTCAATAACTGCGGCCTTTCTTCGCATTCCAAATAAACCACACCACCACCAATTTCCCGCTGGACAGCAACCAAAATGTTCATTGTCATGTCCATCAGTTCATTGCCAGTAATTTTTTCTGTGTATTGAGCATTCTTTCCAAACTGCGCAATCAGAAACGCTGACAACATATATGTATTGGACTGCTCGTCCAATTTAGCATGACGCTCTATCTTTTTGCGCATTGAGCCAGACAAGCCTTCATTTGTAAGCTGGACTGCCTTGTGTGTCAAAGCGAAAATAGCTGCCAACTGACCTTCTTCATCAATTACCAGATATGTAATAGACATTTTTCGCTTTGCAAATTCCAATGCGTTTTGTTTTACAAAACTTTCAATTTCAAAATTCTTAGGACATGAAAAATCGGAAAGGATGTTTTTCACGGCATCCTCTCCGATTGCATTTAACATATCCAGAATGTTTACTGCCTCATAATGATTCACTTTGCCGAAACCCTCTTTGCCATCAGTTTACGGATTGCCTCAATATCAGTCAGCGGCGGCTTAACTGGCGTTGTCGGCTTCCACGCAGGGTCATGGCTGGATGTTTCAAGCGCGTCAATAAACTTTTCTGCTTTCTTCGGATCATTGATAACAATGTTCGTAAAGATACTCGACGTAGCCATTTATAACACCTCCTATCGTATTATCTGGCATCTCTTTGTTCATCCACTTTCTCATTTATATTATATCCACATCCTTTCAAAAAATCAATATTCTTCAGCCCACACAGTAAAGATTTAACTTTTATGACATATTTACGCCAGTTTAATTCTTACGGCTTCTTTCCTGCTGTCGTTGCTGTTGTGGCTGTCCTTTTTGTTTTCGTTCTTCCAGCTTGATGTGCAGGCGGTCAAGGACTGAAATCCGATTTCCGATGATACGCGGTTTCTTCGGATTATTGTTGACACAGCCATCAATCATGTTGTAATTCTGCTCTGTGCCGGATTCTTTGGCACGTTCTGCGGTGCCATTCTCCAAAAATTTCTGGTGATGCAGCAGTTCCGGCTTTTGTTCTCGCAAAAAAGTCTGTATTTTTGCAGTGACTTCTCCATTAAAGCGGTCGGCAGTCTGTGTCACAAATGCTCCACTCTCGTGAAGAATAATGCTGAGTGGCGGATTTTCTGTTTGCTCACTTTTCATCAGAACAAATCGTTGTCCCTCAACATTTACCTCATCTGATGCCAGCCATGTGCCGTTCTGCCCAGCCACCTGATAGCCGCCCTCATCAATAATTAAATATGCTCCACTCTGAGGTTTTGGAAAAAAGCCATTGAATTTTACCAGTTCTTCTTTGTCTACATAGTAAAATGTAGACTTTCCTGCCGCTGTGATTGCAATCACATCACTGACACCAAATTTTCTGATTTTGAATTTGTCGGGATTCAGGCTTTCCATGTTTTCACGAATTTTCGCCGGAACCAACCCTTGCGATGCTTTGCCGCAGTAGCTGATTTCATAATTGTCCGCAGTTATCATAAAGCCGTGTTCAATCTGATACGCATAACTGCGGCAGCGGTATTCCCGATTTTTCTCAGCATCATTGATCTGGTAAATCATAAACATATCTGTTGCCATTATTTCTCTGCCACCTTTGTTTTCTTATTTGGTTCATCCGGCTTATACCACATCAATCCCAGCCCCTTGAACTGCTGTTCATTCAACTGCTGCATCTTCGGGATGGTCTGCTGAACGAGCGCAGACATCTCTGCATCCTCTGCCACAAGCGGCTGAATCTCCGCCAACACCTGAATCGTATCCTTGAGCGTCGGCTGCTCGAACATCGCCATCAGCATCAATTCCAGTTCATCAAAGCGTACATTGCTCATAACTCCATCCCTTTCTTTTTCGCTTTCTTCGGCTTATCCTGTTCCTGTGCAGGCTGCTCCTGCTTCTTGGCTTTCAGACTGCGCAGGGCATCCAGAACAGACTTTTTCGTACTGCCGCGTTCCTGCTCCTTACTCTGCTGTCGTGCCGCCTTCAGCTTTTCCATATCGGAGATAGCCTGCTGCACCAGCTTATCATCCCTGAAGTAGTTGATGGAATTGATGTTCTCACGCTGCACTTTGTCGTTCACGACCAGCTCATACATTCCAACAAAGCCACCATCTTCCTCGATACAGAATCCAATGCATTTGTCAGCATTCATCCGTTCGGACGGAATCTTGTCGTAGGCTTCCAAGGCTTCTTCCATTGTCAGATGGTCGTGGAACTCTCCCGCAAACGTAAACTCCAAACACTCCGCAACATAAAAGCTGAGCGTTTCCTCCGGCGCGGGTCTTTCTGTAGCGAATTTTTCTTTCAAAGCCTCTGCCTGCTGCTCAGCCACCGTATCGGCTTGTTCCCGTAGTTCTGCCGCGTCCATAACTTTACCCTCTGCCGCATCGCAGCCGAACTCTGCCAGCAGCTCCGTCATAGCCTCCTGCACAGACTTATCTCCATCTGTTTCAAGGACACCGCCATCCCGTTCCGTGAAGTCCTTATTATATAAGGTATAGTCGAAAACGTCCTCACAGGTCTGGATGTGAAAATAGGCATCCGGCAATTCGTAGGCCAGTTCCACATCCTGCACGGCTAAGGCCCCCTGCAACGGCTGGACAACATGATTCTGAATATACGGGTTATCCCAGCCCGGAACCGTTTTGTAGTCCTCCACAATGGTGTCAAGGCCGTTTCTGCACTGCAAAACATCCAGTGAACCAGGCAGCGGATCAGGATTTTTCTCCACACCCAAGGCTTTCATGTAATGGTTCGGAAGTGCCTGATAGTGCGACATTGCATCGTTGAGATTGCCAAACCGCTTAATTTCAAGTGGAACAGCCTGCCGGTTCTCGACCACATAGAATCGCTTTACAAATGGCTGTTCCAACTCTTTCTGCTTTTCCAGTTTCTCTCGGTACATCGTCACAAAGCCATCCAGTACAGCCGAATGGCTGGTAACTACCCAATCTGCTCGAAATTTAATGATTCTCGCATTATTCTCCGGGGTGCCGACTTGCTCCGCCCATTCCTTATTACTGTGAGAAAAGCGGTCATCATAGTTTTTGTAGCGCAAGGTATTCGCAAGAATGTACCCCACACGCTCCATACCATACTGCTTCACCACCTGATTGACTGCACTATCGCCAAGGTGCATCCCATCATAATTGTCCGCAATCGCTTCATGGATTGCCTGCTTACACTCGCTGTTCAGCCGATAGGATGTACGGTACAAATCCACCTCGTCACTTTCTTTGGCATAGCTGAACGGCTCATAGTAGACAGGCACATCCGAATAGTCCTGCGCGCTGTTGTCCGGCACCGGCGCAGCCTTTTCAATGATCTCCGATACCACATCATCCTTATTCGGCATATTCCATTTTTCAGAAAGATACTCTTTTACCGCATCCAAAAATTCATCATCGAAGCCGTTCCACAAATCCTCTGCCACCAGCTTGCCCTGCTCATCGACTGCAACACAAGCCGCCATATCGCCGTGTTCCTCATGCTCCAGCAGGAAGAACTTTTCCCCACCGATCTCCGTTTCATCAACAGCATACCATGTGCCGATATGCCCCTCGACTGCGATGTGGTCGGAATCGCCGTGGATCAGACCACTTCTTTTCTGCTGCTGTTCCTCCATAAACTCTCGCACGGTCAACTCTGCGCCTGTGAAGTTCAGCCCTTCCTCGCCAAGCTCCAGCCGCCCCTCTGCACCAAGGTCAAGTTCTTCGGCCATCAGAACAGATGCCGCATGGTTCACCACCACAGTTTTCTCTACTGTGACAGGCTGGCCGGGGTCGTAGTCCGAACCGCGCAGATCATAGCGATATAAGCCCTCCGGCACTTCTTCATCCTGCAGTCGGCCATTGCTGAAAAGACCGGGCTTGTCAAAGATTTCAATTTCCTGCAACTGTTCATCCAGAATCGTTTCTTTCTTCAAATCCATCTTCCTTTCCTTGAAAAAATCCGGCAGCTCTGCAAAGCCGATGCTGTCCACATAGTAGGCTTTGAGAGACTTGCCATCGTTCAGCACCACAACATCACTGACGGAAAGCGAATGTCCGGTAAAATCCGCTGGACGCTGGATATTGAAGCGTTCGTAAATAGCTTCCAGCGTATCATTTTCCGTAAGTGGTGCGGTATAGACCAGTTCATAGTCTGCACAGTTTACTTCCATCCCGTGCCGCTTTACAAAATCCAGATTCATAAAGCGGTAGTCGTGTTCCGGGTCACGGGCAGTGATCTGGTAGATGCCAAACTGCTTTTCGCTGCCGGAAAGCAGCTTCTGCTCCTTAACTACTGCATCCATACGAGTTATCAGTTCTGCCGCCTTTTCTGCGGACTCTCCCTCTGATTCCTCCACTGCGGCTTGCAGCCATTCCCTGATCGTCTGAACATCCCCAGCCTGAATCTGTTCTTTCAGTGCTTCAACTGCCTGCTCCCGATCCTCTACGCTGTCCTTATAGTGGTAGAAATCGAAGTCAAAGGCATAATCGTCAAGGTCTACTGCCAGCTTTTCAACGGGTGCTTTCTCGCCGTTTTCCATTGTTTTCTGCTTGTCCTTTTCCAAATCTTCCTTAGCAATCTGGAAATAGTCACTTCCACGTTCGATTTCTTCACGCCCTGTGACAAGAACTGGCCACGGGCTGATACGGATAAGATAAATCTGCTTGCCCTCATCAAACAGCCGCAGAGCCTGCTCCCGACTTATCACCGTCAGTGCGGCATCCGGGCGGGCATACTCATCTTCCAGATACTCTTCGTTCTTTTCCAGCAAAATTGCACTCCATGCGTCAGCCTTGATTCCGAAAATGCCATCATGCTGTTCGATCTCTTCCTGACTGGCGAAATCTCCTGCCGTGCCATCCTGAAACAGCGGATAAATCCGTTCGCCCAGCCGATGCCACTCCCGTGCGCCTTCCTTTGTCAGCGGCAGAACATCATCTTTCAGATACCCATATTCGTGCATTTCCGAAAGACCGATCATGCCATCCGGCAGACTTTCGATCTTCTCCTCTGCTTCCCACATCAGGCGATTGATTTCTTCCGTGTTTTCAGCCGCAACCGCAGCCGCCAGATTGTTGGCAAGTTCTTCCGTTGCCGCCCGGTCATCCAGCTTGTAAGCAAAGTTTACAATGAGATTTCGCTGGCTGTTGTCAAAAACGGTTTTGTCCCGTTCCTTGTCCGCAATCAGCTTTTCAGCATATTCCATCGCCGTCATGCGCTCCACACTCCTTTCTGCCACCGCTGCTTCCAGTTTTTCCAGAAAGTCGGCTGCGGTCAATCGAATCGTATCCATCGAATCTTTCAGTTCCTTCATCTCCTTGCCGCTGGCCCAGCTTGCCACATACGGAAAAGAGTAATCGGATGTATCAATACCCAGAGCCGAGCAGACCGTAAATGCAATGCTTTCAGCTTCGGTTTCTTTCGTGAGCCTGTCTTTTTCTTCGCCGCGCTGCTTCATAAAATCGCTGTTATGCAGCATCGCATGAGCGACTTCGTGGATCATCGTTTTTATGGTCTGGCTCTCGCCCATGCCGACCTGAATGCAGATTTCTTTGTCTGCATCACTGTAATAGCCTTTGGCATCCCCTTTGATTTCATCAAACCGCATCGGCACAGGCGACACCTGCTCGATTGCCGCCGTAAGCAGCGCATAGTCTTTAACGCTGGCCGTTAGTTCGTTCACTTCCAGCGACGGAATCGGTTCGCCATCTGTCTGCGATATATCAAAAACTGTCGTCAATCGAAACCTCGGAATAACATACTCCACACGTTCCATTTCCGGCTCACCGTTTTCGTTCAGTACAGCCAGACCCGTATCTTTGTCGATTTTCTCGCGCTCCTCCACTTCCTTGATGGGAGCCGGAGCAATGATCTGGATGCCCTTTTCGCCTTTTTTGACGTAGCGGTTGAACTTATTCTTCCATGCGTTAAACCCTGCCACCAGTGTGGCATCAGGCCGCTGCATAGCGATCAGTAGCGTATTATTGAAGCTGTAATTATGGAATTTTGCCATCGTGCGCAGGTATGTCGTGTACATTTCCGATGTAAAAATGTCTTTTACCCCCTGCTCCAACCGTTCCGTGATTTCTTTCATCTGCTGTTTGCGGTCAACTACCATGCAAGCCCTCCTTTTTCTTGACCCATCGTGTTTTCATCTGGCGCGGATATTGGTCAGCCTGTTTCGGTGCTTTTGCGCCGTTCCACTCTAATCCCCCGGCCTTGCCCTCACAGGTGTAGCCGGCAGCTTTCAGGGAGCTGCCATTCTCCGTGTTCAGAATGTAGGTAACAACTTTGTTGTAGCCCATGGCCCGTGCTGCACGATATGCCGCCGCATACAAAATGCTGCAGGCGTTCGGTGTTCCATCTGTACACAGACGGTTAACTTCCAGCGTATAGCCATCGTCCAGCCGCCGCGCCACAGGTCTGCCGCAGATAGCAACGCCCACCAGCGCACCATTATCCGATACACCGATGGAGAACTTATGCCCCCGCGTCGGTTTATGGTGGCGGTGATGCTGCTGCACAAATGCGTTTGCCGTTTTCAAATTGATCGGTGTTAATGTCAGCAAATGCCCTCCTTCAAAAAAATGCCCCGCCAGACAAAACTGACGGGGCGGCTCTCATTTACAGTTCCATATCGTGACTTTTCCGCTTCTGGGATTTCTGCGGTTCTGCGCTGCGCTCTGCCTGTTTTGCATGAAGCTGCGCCAGCACAGAGGGTTTCCGCACATTGTCCGCAGTGCGCTCTGCAACGCGGCCTGCGTAGGTTACAGGCTGGCGCGGCCTGTCTGCAACTTCGGTTTCGGCTGCATCCTCGTCCACTCCCAGCGCATCCTCACTGCCCTTTTCATCCATGTTGAGCAGAGAGTTCAGCTCCGCAAGGCGCGCAGATTTTTCGGCCAATTCTGCTTCCTGCGCGAAAGGACGTTTGGCTTCTTCCTTTGCCTGCGCCAACTGCTGTTCCAAGGTTTCCAGTCTGCGTTCCACCTGCGGCAATGCTCTTTCGATACCTGCCAGTGCATTGGTAACGCGCAGGATATTACCCAGCGGGTCTTTGCCGACTTCCATCGAATAGTTCCATGCGCCCTTGATGGACAAACGGAACACCTTATCGAAGTTGTCAAACCGGGAATGCAGTTCAAACGCACCGTAGCTGCCGATTCTGCCCTCGGTACCAGCCGCCTTCAAAGCCTTACAAGCCTCGATGATAGCCGCGCCCGCTTCCTTGCGTTCGGTGTACACCTTGCCGCTGATCTCCATAGAGAAGTGGTCTTTATCCTGCGCCAGAAGCGGTTTTGCCGCTTCCATATCCGTTTTCAGTGCTTCGATCTGACCCTTTGCCGCAGTAATTTCTCGTGGATAACGACGCGCAATATCGGATTCCAGACTATAAATCTGACTGGTGTGATTGGCTTTCAGCAGTTTCAGCTTACTGACCTGAATGTCCAAATCCATCTTTTCCTTGATGTAGGGATTGCCCGTTGCCAGTGCCTTGATTTCGGCATAGGACAGTGCGGTATCGTCCACATCATCGCAGGCACGGACAGGGGATTTGGAAGTCATGATCTGGGAAATAAACTTCTGCTTATTTTCCAGAATCTGCCACATATACGAATCAAACGTATTTTCCGTGACGTAACGATAAATTTTCACCTGCTTATTTCGATTTCCCTGCCGGAGAATACGTCCTTCCTGCTGTTCCAGGTCAGACGGCTTCCACGGGCAGTCCAGATGATGCAGGGCAATCAGCCGATCCTGAATATTGGTTCCCGCGCCAAGTTTCGGCGTAGACCCCATCAGGATACGCACCTGTCCGGCGCGCACCTTTGCAAACAGGTCTGCTTTTTTCGTTTCGGTGTTGTACTCGTGAATGAATGCCACCTCTTCACGAGGAATACCTCTCGCCACCAGCTTCTCCCGCACATCATCGTAGACGTTGAATGTGCCATCTGCCTTTGGCGTCGATAAGTCACAGAAGATCAACTGTGTTCCCCTATCCGGGGCAGATTCTTCCCAGACCTTGAACGCATTGTCCACACAGCGATTCACCTTACTCTCCGGCTCGTCCGGCAGCATCTCGTTCATAAGCCGCTGGTCGAGTGCCAGTTTTCTGCCATCGTTGGTGATCTTCAGCATATTATCGAATCTGGGATTCACATTACCGTTGCGTACAGCCTCGGCACGGTCTGCAAAGGAACTTACCATTTCTTCCTGTGTTTCGCTAGGTTTCAGCACTTCGTTGATGTACTCTGCTTTCGGCACAGGAAGGTTCAGCATATCCGCCGTCTGCACATCTGCGGATTCCTTGAACAGAGAAATCAACTCCGGCAGATTGAAGAACCGGGCAAAACGTGTTTTCGCACGGTAGCCGGTGCCTTCCGGGGAAAGCTCGATTGCCGTAACGGTTTCACCGAAGGATGCCGCCCAATCATCGAAGTGGCTCAGTCCCATCTTCTGCAGGGTGTCATACTGGAGATACCGCATAATAGTGTACAGTTCCACCATCGAGTTACTGACCGGGGTTCCGGTTGCAAAGGTCACGCCCTTGCCGCCTGTCAGCTCGTCCAGATACTGACACTTTGCAAACATATCGCTGGACTTCTGCGCATCGGTCTGGGCAATACCTGCGATATTCCGCATTTTTGTGTAGAGGAACATATTTTTATAGAAATGTGACTCGTCCACAAACAGACGGTCAACACCCAGTTCCTCAAATGTAACTACATCATCCTTTCTCGTCTGGTCGTTCAGCTTTTGCAGCTTTGCTTCCAGCGTTTTCTTTGTTTTTTCCATCTGCTTGACCGTAAAACTGCGGCTATCATCACTCCGGGCATCGGCCAAAGCCAGTGTAATATCGTCGATCTGACGCTCCACAATGGCTTTCTGCCGTTCCGGGGAAAGCGGCACTCGTTCAAACTGCGAATGACCGATCACGATGGCATCGTAATCGCCGGTTGCGATCCGGGAGCAGAACTGCTTTCGATTGCTGGGTTCAAAATCCTTTTTCGTTGCCACCAGCACATTGGCATTGGGATAGAGCCGCAGGAAATCTGCGCCCCACTGCTCCGTGAGGTGATTCGGCACCACATAGAGGTTTTTCTGCGACAGGCCCAGTCTGCGGCTTTCCATGCCGGCAGCGATCATCTGGAAGGTCTTGCCTGCACCCACACAATGAGCCAGCAGCGTATTGTTACCGTACAGAATGTGCGCCACGGCATTTTTCTGGTGCGGCATCAGAGAGATTTCCGGAGTCATGCCCTCAAAACGAATATGACTGCCATCGTACTCACGGGGACGAATCGCATTGAAAATCCGATTATAGGTCGCACACAAATCCTCGCGGCGGTCTAAATCCTTGAAAATCCACTGCTTAAACGCTTCCCGAATGGATTCCTGCGCCTGCTGTGCAAGCATGGTTTCCTGCTTATTCAGCACACGGTGGTCGCCATCCGCATCGTGAATCGTATCGTAAATTTTGGTATCGCGGAGATTCAGCGCATCTTCCAGCAGCTTATAGCCGTTGACGCGCAGGGTTCCGTAAGTGTTGGTGACAAGCGGATTGCCGCGATCCAGCGACTTGCCCGAAATGTTCCATGCACCAGAAATTTCGGAATAGGTTGCCTTAATGTCAATCCCGGCATAGTAGTTCGGGGTTTTGAACACTTCCTTCATAAACTGCGTGATGTACTCCGGCTTTACCCAGTTTGCACCCAGCCGCACTTCAATTTCCGAAGCATCCAAATCCTTCGGCTGTACCCGTTTCAGGTAATCCACATTGATTTGATATTCAGCATGGGTTGCCGCAAAGGTTTCTGCTGTGGCCAGTTTTTCACGAACATTGCCAGACAAGTATTCATCCGAGGTTTCCCACTGCTGCGTCACAGGGTTTCGGAAAATCGCACCTGCCAGTTCATCCGTGATCTCCTGTTCTGGTTTACCGCAGAGCTGCGCCATGAACGGCACATCTACCTTTGCTTTCTCTCCGATAGAGAGTGCCAAGGCTTCACTGGGCGTGTCCACTGAGGTAACAGGCTCCGGCTTGCGGATTGTACGCTTGGTGAAAATATCGGCCAGCCGTTTGAGATTCTTCTCCTCATCCAGAATTTCTAGTGATGCCAGCAGACAATAGCTGCTGTCCTGTCGGAACGCCCGCTTGTTGGCCGTGCTGTTGATAAGGCCATACTGCGCCTTAAATGCGGTGTACTGCTGTTTCAGTTCATTCTGCAAAAGCTGAACTTCTGCATCCGAACCATCATGCAGCTGACAATCCAACAGCTTCCGGGTGGTTTCCCGCAGAGCAATCATGCCCAGCACTCGCTCTGCAGTAACGGCAGGCAGTTCCACCTTATTCATAAAGGAATTTTCGCGGTAGTAAATCTGCCCATCTACGTTCGTAAAGCTGAAATTCTTCACACTGGGATCTGCCGGAATGGGTTCTTCCTGCACATCCAGTTCATCGTCGGAGATTTCCGGCTCCGTGATGGTAGCATGGATGTTGCTGACCGCTTCCTTCAACTGCTGGGCAAGGTCTGCACCCTCGATAGGCTTGACTGTGGTTTCCTGTTTGCCGTACTGAGTACTTTCGGTGGTGATCTCCCCCAGCACCATCTCAGGATGCTGCGCAAAATACTGGTTAATGGAGTAGCCTTCCGGTGTTTCGCCAAGGTCTACCCAGTCAGCCCGTTCCACCGCTGCACGGTCACGCTTTTGCAGGAACAGAATGTCAGCAACCACGCTGGTGTTGGCATTGCGCTGGAACGCATTGTTCGGCAGACGAATCGCACCGACCAGATCAGCGCGGTTGGCAAGGTATTCACGGACAGAGGAATCCTTCTTATCCATCGTACCGCTGGACGTTACCACCGCTACCACGCCGCCCGGACGCACAAGGTCAAGGCTCTTGGCGATAAAATAATCGTGGATGAGGAAATTGTGGCGGTCATACCGCTTATCCGGTACTTTGTAATTACCAAACGGTACGTTACCCACAACACAGTCAAAGAAGCTGTCCGGGAACTGCATTGTTTCAAAGCCCTGCACCGCAATCTTGTTTTTCTGGTACAACTGCTGTGCAATGCGGCCTGAAATGCTGTCCAGCTCCACACCGTACATCTGAATCTTCTCCATGCTGTCCGGCACCAGACCCATGAAATTGCCGACACCACAGGACGGTTCCAGCACATTGCCTTTGGACAATCCCATATTGCCCAGGGCTTCGTACATCGCCTTGATGACCGTAGGAGAAGTGTAAAACGCGTTCAGCGTACTGGCACGGGCTTCCTTATACTCATCTGCCGTGAGCAGGGACTGCAGTTCGGCATACTCTTTCGACCACTCCGCATTGCTTTCATCGAACGCCTGCGGAACGCCGCCCCAGCCAACATACCGGGAGAGTATCTCCTGTTCCTCTGCGGTAGCCTGCCGCTGCTCTGCATCCAGTGTTTGCAACACCTGAATAGCCTCCACATTGGCTTTATACTTTGTTTTCGGCCCTCCTGCGCCGAGATCATCGTCCGTAATACGGAAGTTCATAGGCTCCTGTTTGGGCTGTGCAGGCAGTTCCGTTTCTGCTCCACTGTCCAGCGGAAGATTGTGCTGCCGCCTTGCATGGTTGACCTCTGCCGGGGTCATAGGCTGCTGCGTCAGCGGTTCAAGGGCTTCCTCTGCCGCTGCGCGGCTAATGGCATCCGTTCGGTTCTGCACATCTACGATCAACTGCATTTGTTCCGGCGGAAAGTCGGGATTCAGCAGTTCTTCCAACTCGCCACCCGATTCTGCCACCGAATAGATCACATCCATCTGCTCCGGGGAGAAATCCTCGTAGGCCACACCTGCATTGTGCAGAGCAGTAAAGACCATGGTTTCCACCGCTTCTTTCATCGACACATCTGCCTGTTCGTACAGATGTCGAATGTACTCCAGCGGTTCGGTTCGGAAGATCGGATACCGAGCTTCTTTCGCAAGGGTCATGTCCTGCAAGCTGACCGTTCCCTGTTCAAAGTTGACCGAATCCACACGGAACTCCCTATCGTCCAGTTCAATGATGGTATTGACGGGCAGATATTTCCCTCTGCGGAAATACTTTGTCTGCGCATGGGTTCCATCTTCCTGCTGGCCGGACAGATAGACGCTCTCCCCCTGCTTCCAAAGCTTCATTGCCTGTGAAGCCCACTGTTCATGCGGAAAACCGGATACCTCAACCTTGCCGAGTGCGGTTTCCTTTTCCAACAGCTTGCTGCCAAGAAGTTCTGAAACGCGCTTTGCATCCTCGCCGTAGAACTCAAAGTTGCCGTACTGCTCATAGCCGACCAGAGCATCCGGGTAACGCTCTTTCAGAGCGTTATACTCGTTGGCAGCATCCAGTGGCATGGGCTGCAGCATCTGCTTAGAGGGCTTTACATCCACAAGAGGCGCATCCTTTTGGGGTTCCTCAACCGCTGCGGCGGTTGACTGCTCTTTCGATTGCGCTTCCTGCTCCATGAAGTCAAACATGGAAATCTGCCCCTGTTCAGGAACCGCAATCTCAACAGCCCTTTTCTTTTCCGGGAAAATCGTGTACGTTCCCTCAACATACTGGTGCAGGATAGAGAGGGATTCTGCCTTACGCTCATATTCTTCCGAATCCAGCGGCACGGACAGCAGTGCATTGTCCATCTGCTCCAGCAGTTCCACCGCCTGTTCAGGGGCTTCCAGCTTTTCAACGAGAGCCTTTCGTCCTTCTTCGTGGTAAAGATCCTGCGGGAAAGGACGTTCCACGTCGTTCGGCAGATGGTGATAGAAGCCCATCACCCGCATCGCCATCCGCTCGCGCTCATAAGCAGGCATCCGGGAGTAGTCTGCCGGCTTCAAATACTCACTGTCACGGATAAGCTTGTCAATTCGGCCTGCAGCCTGATTCCAGTTCAGATGAACACTTGCATCCGGGTTTCCGTATGAGCCTCGCTCCAAAGCAATGCCCCTGCTATCGTGATCTTCGTGAGAATCGTCTGCCCCGCAGAGTGCATGACTGCTGCCGCCGATCCCGTAATGGTCTTTCAGGAAATCAGCCCGCTCTTTTTTATCCTCATGATTCAGAAAGAACGAATAGATTGCCAGCCGACTGTCCGAATAATTGCTGCCCTGTGTGAAGTAAGCAGTGATTTCATCTTCCGTGATGAACTTCTTATTCTCGTTCCATTGAAAGTCCTCTCTTGCTGCATAATTCTGATAGGGTTTCGCAAACTGGTGGAACAGTGCCGCCACCTTATCCGGCTTATAAAAGTGCATCCGCATCAGGTCTTTATCTTCGGCGTAGGCTTCCCCCAGCGCAGATAATCTGTCGTTTAGGTCAGTCAGAAAATCCGTATCATCCAGCAAGTCTGCCAGCCTGTCTGTCAGTTCCGGGAAACCGCCCCTGAAGATTGCTGTATCCTGAAACACTGCTTCGGCAACACCGTCTGCCAAGTCACGTTCCATATAAGCCAACGTCTGCGCGTGTTCCTGCAAAGCATTCTGCCGTGCAGCATCCAGAACCGCCTGCGGAGCATACTCACCCTGCCGGAGCAGTTCATGGATACGATTGCTCACATCCTCCCAGGATAAAAACGCATTGGCAAGCGTACCGCCCTTTGCCGTGTCACCTGCCGCAATGCGCAACCCCAGATCATCGAACCAGACTGCATACTTTGCGCCGTCAATTTCAAAGCCTTTGCCGCCCGTACCATATTCGTTTTTCACGAACTCTGTGTATTCTTCCGGGGTTTTCTCAACCATGAAATTGTAGATCAGGCGTAGCTGGCCCTTGCTGCGGTTGCTGCCCGTGCGCAGGATTTCATCGACCACTTCGGGATCAAGTGCAATTTCATCCGCATACCGCGCCTGGATCGGTGCTTCAATGGCGCGGATCTGCTGTTCCACGGTCGGCAGATCAGGAAAAGAAAAAGCAGAGGCAATTTCTTCCTCTGCTTCGCTCAAATCCTGTTCTGTTGTCATTTTGGTTAATTGTACACCAATTCCTTCAAGACGATCTCCTCGGCCATCGCTGTCAGGTTGTTCTGGTGCGCCGCCCATGCCAGCGGGTCCTGCTCCTTGCTCGGTGCCGGGAACTTCTCGTTCAGGCTGTCCAGCAAGGTTTCCATCCGGTTCTCCGCTTCTTCCTCGATCTGCGCCAGATGCTGGTTCAGTTTGCCGCTCATCAGCATACTCTGATACCAGTTCCTTCGGTTCTCTTTCAGGTACGTCCTGCGCAGCATCCCGTACTTCCCGATGGTCTGCGGCTCGTCCTTCACGGCCAGATTCGGGAACAGATAATCGCCCTTGCGGTAATACGTCAACTCCATTTTCTTGTCCTCCTTTGGTCGTGTTTTCTTCGGTTTCGTTCTTTAATGCGTTAAAGTCCGTATTGGTATTATACAAGCTGTCAACGGATTTTTCAAGCTGCTGCGTGATTTCTTTTTTGTAAATTTTCCGCATCTCTCGGCCAATGTCAAAAAGAACCGCTTCGCACTGTTCGGAAACCGCGTTGCCAAGGAGCGACAGCACCGGCAGCTTGTTGAAATCCACGATGCGAATAAAATCATCATCATCCAGCACATCCATAGGCTCCTGCCCGCAGCGCCGGGAAAGCGTATAGAAGATACTGTTGGTCATCAGTTCCCGGAAGCGGACGCGGATGTTATCTTCGTCCAGTTCTTCCAGAAACGTATCCGCCACCTCATAGGCTAGACCGTCCATCGCTTCATCCAGATTGTCGGCGGTCAGCTGCTGTGCCAGTTCCATCAGGGCAGTATTCATGCTGTCTGTCTGGGATAAACCATAGGTATCTTCCAGATGGTCTAAGATAGCCTGCTCATGCTCGTGGCTGTCCAGATTCCATAAGAGCGGTGTTCTGCCGCCGCGCACCAGATGAGTGTCAGCAATATCGAACACATACCGCAGCTTGGTACGAGGTCCGGTATCATCCAGAAGCGCGATGCCTTTTGCGCCACGGTTGACCCATCGGCTCATTTTCTGATTCCAAAGTTCCAGTTCTGCGCAGGCGGTTGCATCGGGCCGCTGTGCGTGGATCAGGAGTGTATCGGTGAACGAATAGCGATACAGCCGCGCCGCCACATCCAGATAACTCATCCAGTCCTGTGGCGAGTTACTGACATACCGGGCGTTCTGCTGCGCCAATTCTCGAATATCGTTAATCTGTGGCAAGGGTCAAACCTCCTTTACGTTTTGTTTGCATCGGTGTTTTAGGAAATTCCAGGCTGTACTGTGCGCGGCCATCTTCGACGCGCATCATAAGGTCAGCGGCGAATGTCTTATCTTTTTTCGCGGAATAAAAGTCTTTTACATGGGTGCGGCCTTTCTTCAAAAGGTCTACCGCCATCTTCTTGTCCAGCGTTTTTCTCATGTTGGACAAGTATCTGCTTTCTTTCCAGAGAGCAAATTTACAGCTGCGGTCTGCACAGCAAAAGCTGAGTTTACTTTCATGCACAGGATTTCCGCAGACCGGGCAGCTTCCTACGCTTACCTTATTATGATGGGGAGCCGCCACGACGGTAGGAATCTGCCGCAGGTCAGCAAGCATCTTGTCGATCAGTCCATGGATGCCCTGCATAAAATCGTGGGGCTTGATCTCGCCGCGCTCCATCCGCAACAGGTCATTTTCCCACTCAGCTGTCATGCTGGCGGATTTCAGGTAGTCCGGGATATTGCGGATCGCGGTCACACCGTCCTCCGTTGGAATCATCTGCTTGCCCTTGCGCTGCACATAGCCGGAGGATACCAGCTTTTCCAGAATTGCGGCGCGCGTTGCAGGGGTTCCCAGACCTTTCTTCTCCGTGTCCTTTTCAAATTCCTTGTTGCCTGCTGTTTCCATGGCAGACAGCAGGGTATCTTCGGTGTAGACTTTCGGCGGTGAAGTAAAGCCCTGCTTTTTCTCTGCCCGTACCACCGGAATAACCATCCCCTGCTCCAGATCGTTCGGAAGTGACGCATCCTTGTTCTTCTCCGGCTCCACAAGCGGAACAGGTTTTGCAGTATAACCGGGCTGCAGAACGTTCTTATACTTTGCTGTAAAATTCTGTCCCTGACAGCATACCGTCACAAGCACATCCTCATAGATGAACGGCGGCTGCACGGCCAGCAGCAGTTTCCATGCTACAAGGGAAAGTACCTTCCGTTTGGTTTCGGACAACTTTTCCTTATTACACTTTGCGCTCTGCATCGTCGGCAGGATTGCGTGATGGTCTGTGACCTTGCTGTTATTGATAACGCAGCTCACATCCACAGTCTGGCCATCCAGAGCCAGCACCAGAGATTCCACTGTCGTTCTCATATCCTCGGTCACAAACTGGCTGTCCGTTCTTGGGTATGTCACCAGCTTTTCTTCGTACAATTCCTGCAATGCCTGCAAGGTCTGGCTGGCAGTCATACCGTAATAACGGTTTGCTTCTCGCTGCAAAGTTGTCAGGTCATACAGCTTCGGGGGCTTCTTTTCTACCCTCTTGCGCTCGATGCTGCCAACCACGGCGCACTGCCCATCACAAGCAGCCTGCATAGCATCTGCGTCCTGCTCCTGCGCCATCTGTTCCGATACAGCTACGACACCCGCGCCGGACAGTTCCACTTTATAATAGGGTTCCTTTACAAAGTTCTGGATTTTGGTCTGCCGTTCGGCCAGCATCGCCAGCGTCGGGGTCTGCACACGGCCAATGGTCTGTTTTCTGCCGTACTTTTTCGTAAAAGCACGGGTTCCGTTCATGCCGATCAGCCAGTCCGCTTTTGCCCTGCACTCGGACGCTGCAAACAGGTTATCATAGGCCGCGCCATCTCTCAGGTTCTCAAAGCCCTGCTGGATAGCGGCATCCTCCATGCTGCTGATCCACAGCCGCTTGATGGGGAGTTTACTTCCGGCAAGAGCATACACACGGCGGAAAATCGCTTCGCCCTCGCGCCCTGCGTCGCAGGCGTTCACCACATAATCAAACTTCTTGCTGCGGAGCAGTTTGCGCAGGACATTGAACTGCGGCTTCTTTGTATTATGTACCAGCAGTTTCCACTCGACAGGGAGAATCGGCAAATCCTCAAAACGCCAGTTTTCATAGCGTTCATCGTAATGTTCCGGGGCTGCATACTCTGCCAGATGCCCCAGGCACCAGCTTACCACGCAATCCCCGCCCTCCAGATACCCGTCCTCCTGTCGGTATGCACCGATTACTTTTGCAATGGATTTCGATACGCTCGGTTTTTCTGCAATCACCAGATATTTCAACTTTTTCTCCTTTTTGAAAAAAGCAGGGATAGCCTTTCGACTACCCCTGCATCCTTATATCACGGTTTTCTTATGTGCCATTTTCGTTGTCCGACTGATTATCCTCGTTCACAGTCGTAAGGCTCTGGTCGGTTTCCAGATTTTCACTCTGCGGCGTTTCTTCTTTCGGCTTCGGCTTATAAATGTAGAAGTAGAAGAAAGCACCTGCGCCGCCCAGTGCAGCCACGAATACCAGCAGCAGAATCTTATTCATGCCGCCGCTGGATTCTTCTTTCGGTTCTTCGATTTCTACATCCGGGGTAGGTTCGGGTTTGGTTTCGGGCAGAACTACCGCAGGCGTTTCTTCTTCCTGCTTGCCGTTTCGTTCTTCATCGTCCAGAAACTCCTGCAAATCGTACTCGTCGATCATCGAGAGCATATAGACATTTTCGCTGTTTCGCGCCCGGTCGATCACCAGAAAGAACGTATTGCCGCCCTTGGTCTTGACGGTAAAGAACTCCTTGCTGGGGTCATCCACCATGTTGTCCTCCACCTCACCGTTGCCTGCGATGGTGAATGGGATCTTTTCTTCCTCGGTCGGCTCTGCTTCCTCGATCACCTGTGCAGGTTCTTCCGCCACCTCGGTGGTGTTCACAAAGGCAAAGGCCGGGGTCGAAAAGCCCACCGCCATCAGCAGGGTCAGAATTGTGCTGGGGATAACAACACCCAGCCTTTTAAGCATCTTTTTCAATCGCTTCCTCCGTTTCTGCTTCTTCCGAAGCGTTGTTTACAGCGGTCAGGAATGTCACATTGCCTGCCTGAATGTTGTCCAGCAGAGCCAACAGTTCGCGCCCTCCCATCTTGGTGCTGCGGATGGCACGGATGATCTCGCTGTCCTCTTCCTTTTTCTGTGCTGCCCGGATGGTTCTCAGCCGTTCTTCCAGTTCCGCGATCTGCTGTTCGGTCTTTTCGGCTTCATCCAGATATTTCTGTAATTTTTTGCCCATCGGCCCTCCTTTCAGTTGATGCGGCCAAAGCCTAAAAAGTGGCTTTGCCAGTAGGTCGAATTGATGCTGGTATAGGAAATGGGGTCGCCGCAGTGGATCATCATGCCATTGCCGACGTAGATTCCAACGTGCGACGCGCCAACGGTATTATAGGTTTTCTCAAAGAAAATCAAGTCACCAGGCTGTGCATCCGCAGGAGAAACATAGCTGCACTTTCCGCGCAGACCGTTGGCTGTTGTACGCCCAACGCTCCACCCATTGCCGCTGTTATTGATGACCCAGCAAACGAAGCCGGAGCAGTCAAAACTGGTGCTTGGGGAACTTCCGCCCCACACATACGGCATACCAAGATACTTTTCGGCTTCCTCAATCATCCTTGCAAACTTTTCATCCGAAAGGGCTTCCGAAGGAATATCATACTTGAAGCCGCCGGAGCTACCAGTACCGCCGCCCGTGCCAATACTGCCAGTTGTGCCGCCGCTGTATGTCGGGGAGCCTGCACCGAACAGTTCCGGGCGGTTGCCGTAGGTCAGGTTGTAGGCATCGTACCGCCCGGTCTGCTTCCGGTTCATGTTCTTCCGCGCGATGGTATCGAAGCCCTTATTTTTCAGCAGGACATTGAGGATTTTATACTCGTACTCCACTTCTTCCTGATAGGTATAGGTTTCCATGCTGATGTTTCCAAAAGCGTCAATCGTTGGCCGAATCCCTACTCTGGTTTCCATGCGAGTGCGAATCTCTATCGTTTCCCACACTTTCAGGAGATACTGTTGCTTGAACAGTTCCTTGATAACAGGCTTAACCTGTCCTCTGGTGAACTGCTCATAAACCGCAGTCAGATGGGAAATCAACTGATACGGGTCATGCCCGATCTCATCCAGCTGATAGCGGTATTCATCGTAGCCCGGATGGGTGGATTCCATCTGCCGAATCTGCTTATCCAGTTCTTTTTCCAGCTCCAGATAATCCTCTTCCGCACCTTTCATGTCGGCATCCTTGCTGGGGTAGGTCGTTCCCACAAAGGTACTGCCTGTTCCCTGAATCGCTGCACCACAGCTTGAAAAGGCTCCCAGCATAACCATCACCAGCAGGATACCCACTCCAATACTGACCCACAGGGTTTTATTCTGCGTGACGATCTCCTGCACCGCCGCTTTCGCTTTCTCCGTAATGGTATTGGTTGCCGCTGCCGCCTGCTTGCTGGCGGCAGTTCCGGCTTTCTGGCCGCGCTTGGCTGCTGCATAGGCATCCTTATACTGCTTTTTCTGGTAAAACTTCGCGCCAACTGTCTTTGCTTCACCGCCTGCGGCAGTCGGCGGTGGCTGGGATTGTTTCTTTTTCAGCGACGGTTCTGCTGCATTTTCTGCTGGGCCACCCTCGCTCTCGGTGAATTTCAGGCGGCTGGATTTCTGATCCTCACCACCTCTTTTCTCCGCTCTGGCAGATTTGTCTTTGGGCTTTTTTCTGCCTTTGACAAAGTGGTGCAGGCGTTCGGCGGCTTCTTCCGACTTGTGAGCAGCTTCCACGCCGGAATTGTCCTTTTCTACCTGATGTACTTTCTGATGGGCAAACCCGGTGGCGGTATCCACTCCTTTCTTCGCCACCTTCTTAACGCCCATTCCTACGCCACGGACAATGCCGCCTTTTTCATCCTCAAAGGAAAGTCGGCCTTTCTTTGTGGGCTGCGGCTCTGCATCCGATTCCGCAGGCGCATCCTTCGGCTTGCCCTCCTCCTGATGGGCTTTGTAATAGTCTGCGCTCTGCTTGGCGGTGCTGTGATGCCGGGGTGCATCCTCCTCCCCGTCCCCGGCATCACAGCACCGTTCTTCTTCCACGATAGATTTTTCATCTGTTTCCTTTTCCGCAGTTTCTTTTGCCGAATCTTCCTGCTCCGGCTTTTCTGCTGCGGTCGCGGACTTCTGTTCCCCGGTGCGGAGGTTTTCATCCACCAGACCATCCTTGGTCATTTTCTGGACGATTTTATCTCTGCCCCGAAACTTTTTGTCTGCTATGGAAATCACCTCCTTCCGGCTGGAACCGTCATGCGATCAGGGCTGCGTGGGTTTCCCACTTATCAAGCACCTGTTCCAGCTTCCGGGCAAAAGCGATCAGACGGGCATTCACTTCCTCACGGTCAAGATAACCGTGGGCTTCCATGTGAAAGACGGCAGTCAGTTCATCGGCCAGTGTGCCAACGGCATAGAAATCTTCCAGCACCGTATGCACCACCGATTCTTCATCGTGGAAGTTGAGCGGCTCCACCTCACCAAAGGGCGGGCCGGAATCGCTTTCGTGCGGCTCCATGTCAGAGTGATGATGAATCTTGCGGCTCAGTCGGTCAAAAATATTCGATGTGTTCATGCTTCTTTTTTCTCCTTATATTTTCCCATCTCATTGGGCTTCGTTGTCATCAGACTGTACAGTTTCAGCGAAGTGTCGAACTTATCCTTGAACGGGATAATCGTATTGCCGTAGAACAGCAGCCCCTCGCCCTCGTTGCTGTTCGTCACATACGACAGCTGGAACGGTGAAATATTCAGCTGCTTTGCAAGGATTTGTCGGTCGCCGGATGCCTGATTAAGCATATAAATAAAATCGCTGTTCTCGAAGATATTCTCGATTTCCCGGCTGGCGAGTAAATCCTTGATGTTCTGCGTAATTCCCGTCGGCACACCGCCCCATTTTCGGAACCGCTTCCAGATCTCAACGCTGTACGCTGCGGTCTGTTCCTCTTTCAGCAGGAGGTGGAACTCGTCTATATAGTACCGGGTGTTCTTTTTGCTGTTGCGGTTGATGGTGACACGGTTCCAGACCTGATCCTGAACGATGAGCATACCCAGTTTTTTCAACTGTTTGCCCAACTCTTTGATGTCGAAACAGATAATTCTGTTATCCAGTTCCACATTCGTCTGATGGTTGAACACACGCAGCGAACCATTGACGTAGATTTCCAGTGCCGTGGCGATACGCTGCGCCTGCCGCTCTTTCTGCTCCCGCAGACAGTCGTACAGATCACCAAGCGTCGGCATATTCTCCGGCTTCGGGTCATTCAGATACTTCTGATAGACCAGCGGCAGGCAGCGGTCAATGACCGACTTTTCTTCCGGCTCCATGCCATCCCGTGCGCCCATGATCAGTTCGCACAGGGAAAGAATAAAGTCCGATTTCATGCCCAGCGGGTTATCATCGTCCGCATAGTTGAGGTTAATGTCCATCGGGTTGATGTAGTCCTTACTGGTGGACGAGATGTGAATGACCTGACCGCCCAACGCTTCCACCAGCGGATAATACTCGCCTTCCGGGTCTGCAACGATAATATCGTCCGTTGTGGTAAAGAACACGTTGGTAATTTCACGTTTTGCACTGAACGACTTACCGCTGCCGGGTGTGCCGAGGATCAGGCCGTTCGGATTTTTGAGCTGTTTGCGGTCTGCCATAATCATGTTGTTGGACACTGCGTTCAGACCATAATAGAGAGAATCGCCCTCCATAAAAAGCTCCTGCGTGGTGAAAGGAACGAAGATGGCAGTAGAAGTGGTGGTCAGTGCGCGCTTGATGGGAACGAGATTATTTGCCAGCGGCAGGCTGCTCATAAGACCCTGCTCCTGCAGATAATCCAGACGGTTCAGCGTACAGTTGAACTTCTGAGCGATACCAGCAGTCTGAAACACAGCACTATCCAACTCCTGTTTGGTCTTGGCCGTATTGAGGAACAACACCGTAACAAGGAACATACGCTCATTACGGCTCTGCAGATCATCCAGAATCTTCTTGGCCTCGCCGCCATAAGTTGCAAGGTCACTCGGAATAATTTCCATATCATAACCAGATCTCACTGCTTTCTTCTGTTCCTCAATTTTCATACGGTCCAGGTCGGTAATTTTGCCCTTGATCAGTTTGATGGCTTTCAACTGGTCTACCGACTGCACATGGATACTGACCACCAGATTTTTGTCCATGTCCAGAAATTCGGCCAGCACCTTATCCGTCAGTTCCGGGGCAAGGATGTTCAGATAGGATGCAGCACCATAGGTGTCACCCATCATAAAATCCTTGCCGCTCTTGAACAGGAAACTGGTCGGGGCAATGAAGTCCTTTGTGGTCATACCGCTCTGCAGGATGCGGTCATAGCTGAAATCGAACTTCTGCTGTTCCTCCTGATGAAAGGTTTCGTACATGATCTGAAGCCGTTCCACGCCGTTCAGCGGATAGGCTTTCACGCCCAGCACCTTGAAATTATTGAGAATATCGGTTTCGATACGCTCCAGCCGGGGCTTTGCTTCCCGGACACTCTTTGCTTCGATGCTGAACGTGATGTACTTCGTCCGAACCAGACCGTTGTTGCCCTTGGCAAGCTGCTGTTTCAGCATCTGCGCATATTCCATACGCACATCATCGAACTGGTCATGCTGCGGCTCGATCTGGATAACCTTGTTGTATTCGCTCATATCGCTCTTGTGGTTGATGAACGACAACTGAAAGCGGATACTGGCATCGAAGTAGTTGAGGAAGTCGCACCAGCTTTCAAAGATGGTGTTCTTATCCTCGTTCTGTGCCAGCTGGTAGTTAATGTCGTAGAATCGGACGGTTTTGGAATACAGATGTTCCTCCACCCGGCAGATACCGTCGCGCCCCATTTCCAGATATGGAATGGAACGCTGCACAGTCAACCGCTGTTCCTTCTGGCTCTTTTCGGGTTTCCGAAAGAACTTCTGGAAGAAGCCGCCCGACTGCGGTTTCTTCTTCGGTTCACTTTTTACCAAGGATGCCTCCTTTCTTCTGGATCGGTGCTGCGGTTTCCAGTTCCCGCTCATACAGGTTTTCGACCTCATAGCGGCGTACCGCAGGACGTTTGAATCGGACGCTGATGAAATTCGTCAGGATGGTTTCAAGGTGCATCCCGTTTTTCTCGTACAGAGCAAAGAAAAATTCCGGCAGCATCAGAAGCACCATGCCTGCCGCTGCATTGCTGGTTCCCAGCGTACCGCGCATGAGAAAATAGAACGGAACACCCATGCCCGCCGCAAAACCCATGCACACAAGCTGGCGTTTCGTCAGGTTCAGAAAGACCTTATTCTTCACTTTGGAAAGGTCTTTGGGAATCGTCACATAGGCCATTTATCACCTGAACAGCATGACCGCCGCCGGGAAACGGCGTTGTCTGCTGTCTTTTCCTTTCATTGGATTTTCCCGGATTTAGTGACTGCCGAAGATCTGTTTGGACAGACTTCCCGTTTTGAGCAGCGAGAAGCAAAGAATCACCGTGTAGGCCATCGTGCCGAACAACGCCGAGTGAATATCCGAAGATACCCGGATGCTGCCGATAAGGGCTGCATAGATTGCCACGCAGACCATCATCAGGAACGCCTGAAATGCCAGCGCGAACAGCCCTCGGAAGTAGTTCGTACCCACATGACCCCATTCACGGTTACTCATGGTTGCAAATGGAATCGGAGCAAGCGAAGTGTAGAGGTATATTTCTATCATTCTGCCGTACATAATTACCGTGATAACCACCGACAGAATTTTTAGACACCAGCTTACAACAAGGGTTTCCAATGCCAGCGTCACCAGTTCGCCAATCGCCATTGTTGCCATTGCCGCCTGCATCTGCATGGAAAGAGAACTAATATCAATGGCGGTATTGCCACGGATAATGCCGTAGGAAGAATTTACCACCGACTGCCCAATGTCAAATACCGCCATTGCAATATCGAACGTATGACTGACGAGATAGACCGCGATCCACATCTTCACGAAATACTTGAAGAACATCCATGTGTCCACATCGTGCAGATTGTTCCGCTCTGTTAGCATCGAGATCAGCTCATAGCAGAGGATCAGCGTAATGATGATTCCCGCAATGGGAATCACCACCGAATCCGAAATGTTACGGATCATGCTGAAAATGCTGCTGTTCCACCCTTGCGGTGTCTGCCCGACCTGAGCAGCGATTTCACTGGTCTGTTGGTTGACCGCTGTGAACATCGTACTCAGGTTGGACTCCACCATGCCGGAAAGAAGTTCCCTCATCCATTTTTCGATTGCTGCGAAAATATTATCGAACAATGGCGGGTTTTCCTCCTATCGCTTGTTGATTAGCCGAACAGACCGGAGAGCAGCGGGATCAGCTGGGTGCCGATGAGGATGACACCGCCGCCGGACATGAGCTGCTTCATGCCCTGCGACTTTGCGCCGGGGTTGTCGTTTCCGTACCCTTCCATGAGGTTCACAACGCCCCAAACGCCAAGGCCCGCGCCGATGGCAACAACGAGAGTCTGCAGAACGGTAATAGCCTGATTGAAGAATTCCATAGTGTTGTTTCGCCAGATTGCAGCAATGATAAAAAGCACGATTCCAAAAGAAAAACAGGCTGGCACATCTTCGGTGCTGCCTGCTTCCTGCAATTCTGGCTTCTCCTTTCATTTTCATAAAAAATCAGCCTTTTGGAATCGCAAAAAATGTAGAGATCAATCGGGTGAATTTCCTACCACGGGGTCTGCCCGGACAGGCGGGCGAGCATACTTGTTTCGGATAAGCACCTCCTATTTTTTATGCGGTTGCTTCTTCGGTTGCTGGGGTCAAATCCACCTCATAGCAATCAAATTCTTCATCCATCCGCAGTTGCAATTCATGCTTCAGGTAGCGTTCCACATCGAAAGCGTTCTTCTTATCAAAGTCCGACAGTTCTTTGTACCGCTTATGCTTGGTAATGTCGAATTTGTCGCTCAGAAATGGCCGGACACCGCGTAGCTGCAGGATGCACTTGCTGCCATCCATGACAGAAAGCTCGTCCCGGCTCATAAGTTCCTTGCCAGTCTTTTGGTAGGTTGTACCAAAGGATGGGCTTTGACCGCGTGTGTCGGATGTGTTATATAGGTCGATTGTTTCTTTTCCCAGCGTTTCGGAAATTTCTTTGAGGGTCGAACTTTCCTTGCCGCCGAGGAACAGCATGGTGTCGCAGTTGCCGATGATGGTTTCTGCGGCATCCTTGTAGATAGTTTTCAACTGGCTCTGCGACTGCAGGATGATGGATGCCGAAATCTCGCGGCTGCGGATGGTGGCGATCAGCTTATCAAACTTCGGGATCAGACCGATGTTCGCAAACTCATCGAGCAGCAGCCGCACATGATACTTTAGCTGACCTCCGCATTGATCGTCTGCACGGTCACAAAGCAGATTGAAAAGCTGGGTGTACATGATGGACACCACGAAATTGAACGTATCATCCGTGTCGGAAATGATAACGAACAAGGCCGTGCGGCGATCCCCCAGCAAATCCAGTTCCATTTCATCGTAGGCCATCAGGTCACGTAGCTCCGCAATGTCAAATGGGGCTAATCTGGCACCGCAGGAAATGAGGATGGATTTCGCCGTTTTGCCAGAGACGAAAAGTCAAGGACTTTTTCATCAAATTCACAAAGAAGTCACATTCTGCGGACTTCCTCACGCAGCAGACGCTTGATTTTGTCCTCCATCGTCTCCTTGGCGGTCTGGCTGAAATGCACACGCACGATATAGGTTGTCTTGCCGATCTGCTTTCTGACAGTCGGGCAAGTGGCGGTGTTGGTTGCGGTATTGTTCATTCAAAATCCTCCTGTAAATGAAAAATGCCCGGTGACTGTTCATCATCGGGCGGTGTCAGTATGAGGGAACAAGGCAAGGCGGCAACATTAAGGTATCTATAAACACCTTGCCGTCTTTGCCACGCTTGCCTTGTTCCTGTGTCAGTTTCGGAGATAGCAAACCCATGCTGTGCCGTCTTTCTCGGTTATGAGCCTGTCTCCGATACGGCTTTTCGCCGTTCGCATGGTGCGTGAGGAAATCCCTCGGTCATTGACCGCTTTTTCCAGCTCTGCACTTGGCATTTTCTTTCCGTTTGCCAGCAGTTCCAGTATCAGCATTTCTGCCTGTGCGGTCTTGCTTTCCGTCTTGGCTGTGTCCGTTCCGGCAAGCAGTTCATCGGCGGTAATGTCATAAGCACCTATCCATTCAAACCCTTTCTCGTCTCCCAGAGAAAAAGCAAGGGACTGTCCGGGTGGTGCAAGAGAGCTTTTCTCATGGATAAGCACCCTCGTTGTGGGATTGTCTTTCAGTTTGCCGATAAACAGCAGACTGCGGACTGCCGCCGTAATGTCGATAGAGCCTAATCCCCGGTAGGTGCTTTGCGTTCCTGCGGCTTTGTTGAGGTGTCCTATCAGAACGATAGCACACCCGGTAGCCTGTGCAATATCTCCCAGACTGCGGAAGATGGGACGGACTTCATTTGCTCTGTTCATATCCACATCTGCTCCTAAAAACGCCTGTACCGGGTCTATGATAACCAGCTTGGCATTGTTCTCCCGGATTGCTCTTGCTATGCGTTCATCGGCAAGGGTCAGCGGTATGTCCCTGTCATCAATGACAAGCACTCGTTCAAGGTCTGCGTCCGCTTCTATCAGTCTCGGCTTGACGGTATCACCCAGACCGTCCTCGGCGGTCTGATAGATGATGTTGAACGGCTCAAGGGTCTCCATACCGGGCAAAGGCTTTCGATTGGTGCAAGCCGCCGCAAGACGCATGGCAAAGTAGGTTTTGCCCTCGCCGGGGTTGCCCTGTATGATGGTCAGCTTTCCGAATGGGATATACGGAAACCATAGCCAATCCACGCTCGTCAGCTCCACATCAGCCATGCGGAGCATAGGGACAGGCTGGGCGGTTGGCAGCTCTCGCAGCGTGATTGTCTCGGCTATGAATTTGCGGTTGGGAATATCCCCTTGCTGACGGAGAACATCGTTCCAGTCTTTTCTTGCCGGGACAAGACGAATGACAGCGTTCTCGCCGGGAATAGTCTGTGCCAGTCGGGTACAGGCTTCATTTCCTGCGGTGTCGCTGTCAAGGCAGAGGAACACTTTCAAGATGTCCTTGCGTTCAGAGAGAAAACGGTCAAGAGCCTTGCCAGACACACCGCCCAGGGCAAGGTAGCTTCTCGTCTGCCAGTCCTGCGGATAAAGGCAGATAAAGGATAAAAGGTCTATGGGTGCTTCAAAGACAAAGAGCTGACTGCCGTTTCCCTCATAGCGGAACGGATAAGATTTATCAGAGCCGGCAATGTCCTGCCTGAAACTTTCCTGCGTTCCTCGCACATGAGCATATCTCGGTGTGCCGCTTCGGTCTCTGCCGACAAACACAACATTGTGCCGTTTGCTGTCCTCGTAAATATCCCCGGAAAGAAGAAAAGTCTCAACAAGCGATTTGTTGAGACCTCGGCTTTCACAAAGATATTGAATTGCTCTGTCGACTGTGCGGTTGTGTAGGGGCAAGTGGAACTCTGCGGGCGGTGCTGTGGTGGCTTCGGTCTGTCCCTCGCCGCTTTCACCTGTCAGCAGTTGGACAGCTTCGGGAAAAGACTTTCCGTAAAACTCCATGACGAAATCAATGGGATAGCCGCCTTTGCTCTGACTGTGGCGAAACCATTTGTTTCCCCGGACGGTCAAACTGTCATGCTCTTTCCAGCGGTACTCCCGCCCGCTTTTGATAAGTGTTTCTCCCTGTGTGTGGAGAAAATCTTCCAGACTGACGGCATTTGCCCGGTCAATCTGTGCCTGCGTGTAATTCATCGTGTCATATCCTCCTTTTTGTGTCGTATTTGGGGTTGATTTTGAAGCTTTTGTTCCGCTGTACGCTGATTAAATCGGACGGCAGTATCAATGTTTGACTTTACTTTCCAAAGCCGCTGTAAATCCTCTCTGACGGTCTTAAACTCGGCATAGGTGGTCTCATGCTCCTGTTCCAGCGTGTCATACTCTTTGGATAGCTTTCCCATATCCACCTTGCCGTCCGGGAACTCCTCGGTCAGCTTTCGTCTGGCGGTGTAGAACATTTTCAGCTTATCAGCGTGTTCCGTCTTGTACTTGGCTCTCGATTTCTCAAACTTGATTTTCTGCAAGCCGTCATAGACAGGCTTTAAGCTCTTGTAGGTGGCAGAGTAATCATTAAGACTGCGGATTGCTTTCATTCGGGCGTTCTGGCTGTCCATCGTTGTCTTTAAGCCGTCAACGGTGGTGCGGTGGCTCTGCAATCTGCTTTCCAAATCTTCAAGGGTGTAAATGCCGTTTGCCCGGAGATAATTGTAGGTCTCGTTCATCTCTTTCAGATTGCTGATTTTGCCTTTTTGCGAATATGCCCCGGCTTTTCGCTGGGTGTAATAATCGTTCAGCAGAGAAACAAGGTCGGGTGTCTGCGGCTTGGCAAGCTCAGCTTTTATCTCCGTTATCCAGTCGAACAGGAGAGAGATTTTCTTTCTGATGTCCTTGATAACGGCATTGGTCGCCTTGATCCAGCGGTTGAACTCGCCCTTTTCGGTGCGGATACCTTTCTTCTCCATTGCTCGGACGGTTGCTCCCTCGTGAATGGTGGGAAGTAAATCCACGCCCTGCCGTTCATAGCTGCGGTGGTCGATACGAACATCCAGACCTTTCTCCGCAAACTTGGCGTTGCACATCTCCGCCCATGCTTCACGCCAATGTTCCAGCGTTTCGGGACTGCCCCAGTCGGTAGTGGGAACGGCATTGAACACATACTTACCGTTTGCGTCTCGAATACGGTTGCCCTCCTCGTCCAGCACATATTCTCGCCGTTGTTTTATGCCCCATGTGCCGTCCTGCTCCATTGGTCGAATAGGGCAGAGATAGTGAAAATGGGGATTGGGTGTGCCGCCGTCCTCACACTCCTTTTCGTGAAAGGACACATCAACGGTCATGCCCCGGCTGACAAACTCCCGAAACAAAAATTCCCTTGCCAGAGCGATGTTTTCTTCAAGAGAAAATTCATTCTGCAAGGAAATTTCAAAACTGTATGCAAGCTGGGCGTTCTTACCACGCTCGGCTTTTTCAACTGCGTTCCATAGGGTCTGACGGTCTGCGTATTCTTTCGGTGCATGGGGCGGCAGGAGAATGTCAGAGCAGATAACACCACGCTTTCTGGTGTAGTCGCTGTATTCGCCGTAATACTCGCTGTACAGCTTTTCGCCGGAACGATAGGCGGCAGAAGCAATCGCAGACTGACCTTTACTGCGTTTCGTTTGGGTTACTGTGAAGTGGAATAGTGCCATTGGCTTTCAGCTCCTTTCCTCTGTTTGCTTGGTTGATGTGTGTAATCTCCATGTGCCGGACGGCTCTCTGTACCTCCGGCAGACCGAAGATGTGTTCCATCAGCTCGGTCATTTCGGTGCGTGTGAGATTTTTGACCTCCGGGGCAAGGCTCTCAATCGTGCCGCCCAGATTGCAAAGGCGGTGGGTACGTTTCTGCCTTTCGCCTTTCTCCAGATATTTCTTTCTGTTCTCCAAACGCTCCAGTTTGTGCTGTTCCTGTGCAAGCCGCTTTTCCACTTGCTCTTTTTCAGCTCGAAGCTGTTCAAGGCTTTTCTGTTTTGCCATTTTGGTTGACCTCCTTTTTTGAAAATGGGTATAAAAAAAGACCGCCAACTTTTCGCACATTGCGACCAGTCAACGGTCTATTTTTCGGTATTCGGTTGTTGTATTCAGTTAGATAATTTATTTGCTATCCTTACCGAAAAAACCAATCGTAGCCATAACAAAACCCACGATAATTAAAAGAAACGACACCCACAGTGTTCCTACATATATCACCTTTAATCCTGCAAGTATCATTATAGCAATACCCAATAGCATTAAACTGTTTCCAAACATAATCTTTTTCATACGCTCACGCTCCTTTGTTAAATTATCGTTTACTATTTTCAAACTTGCTGGCGGCGAACGGTTTGTCAAAACCGTTTGCGGACGGCAAGTCCACAGGGGATAGCCGCTTTAGCGGTGCAAGGGGGTGTAGCCACCTTGACGGAACGAAGTGACGCAACATTCGCAGGCAAGCAGTTTTCTTCTGCTGACAGAGAATGAAGCTCCGCAGGACGCACTACTCTCGATAGAGAGTATAGAAGTGCGCCCTTAGAGTTCTAAGGGTATTTTTAGATAATTGGGAATGTTTCTTTGTCAAACTGCGTAACATTGAACACGATACGCCACTCGACATCATCACCAACCGGTTCAAAGTGCAGAGCAGAACAAGCAGCATGAAGTTTTTCTTGTGAATTTGTTCCATATATAACTGCTGTCGGACCATCTGCACCACCAATAACACCAACAACAAAACAGGAACTACTGCCAACTGGACGGAACGAATGATCGTCTGGTGTAACTTCTATCGGTCTATCGCCTTCATCACAGTCAAAAACCGAAATGTTCTCCATCGGTTCAGGGGTAAGTGTATAACTCATGGCAATATAATGTGTCGGATAAATCCAGCGATCAGAACCAAAACTATTTTGAGGAACTGTCTGCTGTTCTATTTCCTGCACGGTCAGTGTATGGGTTATTCCGCTAACAGGATGGGAAAACATAAATGAATCTCCGGGTGCGTGAACTTTGAAATGTGAGCCTGGAACTTGTCCTGGTTGCTGCTCCATTGTAAGAAAAAGTTTATTGATTTCAGGGTGATGCTTGGTTCCCCAAGGAAATACGTCTCTGCATATGACCCAGCCATAAGTACTATCCAGCCCATAATGGTCGATTGCCCATTTTGCTTCCAACTCATTGATAACGCCATCTGGCAGACAAGGATTAAAGCTCACAGCGCAGCCATGGGTTGTCTGTAATATTTTCTCGTTTAACTTCAAGCAAGGTTTGAAGTTAAAACAAAGTGGGTTTTCCCATTCCATCTGCATCTGTTGCTCACGGGTAAAATTTTCACATGAGTCATTTTCCCAGTCCAGATTCCATTTTTTCATGAAGTCACGGATGCTTTCTGAATCAACTCGCATACAAAAATCAACGACAAGTCCTTTGCTACATGAATAAGCTGCCGGAATTACCCAATGATATCCAGCCCAATCGAATTGTTTATCCAGCTTGATCTCTTTTCCGGCACGGTCTTTACCTCGATGTCCCCAGAAATCTCCATCAAAGTAGACCTTCCATTCAGGGGCAACCAATTCTGCCTCTGAAGTCATATCATTATCGTAATAATCTTCTGTGTATTTAATCTGACTGTAATCAAAGGAAGATTGCAGGTTTTTGATATATGTCCACGGTTGTTCCATAGGCAACAAATTCATCTTCTCTGAAATTTCCGATAAAGTTTGCTGTTGTTCCTGGGTTGTAGGGTTTTCATTGAGAAAGGCTTCAAACTGTGCTTCGTTCCACATCCACGCTTGTTCCACTGCCGCCACATCACCACAAGCCAGTATAAGCCGCAGAAAGTCGGTAAAATTTTCAGCTACTGGATGAACATAATCAGGAGAAGTATTCATGGGGCTGACAGAGAAAACCATCTCTCCAAATCCACGAATGAAACAGAAGTGGATACCATCTATCCCTGCCCATCCAAAAACCGATGCCCCTTTTGGGGTACAAAAATAATTTGTATTATCCTCACGGAGTTCAACTCCCACAGGACTTAAATCGACACCCCGCTGTAAAAATTTTTTCAAAATTCTATTCATTAAGCATCCCCCCATAAAATTAGTGCTATCACGCTCTTTATTGTAGTAAATTTTATCACAAGAGTGTGAATAAATCTACTGGCGAATGCTGAAACCGCCCGAACAGTTTCTTTCTGCTCAGGCGGCTTTCTTCATCTATTTTTCTTTCTTCTGCTGCACTTGTTCATGGGCTTCCTGCTGAACATCAGCCCAGCGGAAAAGCCATACTTGAAGTGACTTTCACTTTCTTCACATTGGGCGATTGCTGTCTGCGCCCGGAGTTCCTGCACCAGCTCATAGTCCTCTTTGCTGAGCCGCTGGGACAACTGCTCCATGAGCTTTTCACAGGCTATGACTGCCTTTCGGTATTCCGGTGATGTAGGTACAACTGTCTCGCAGGGATAAAACTCCCCATTATACATGGCTTCCAAAATCATAGCTTTACCTCTCTCAACAGTAGATTAGTTCCGTCTTGATGATTTCCTCTGCCCGGCAGCGGATGGAGTTCATTGACTGCACCCATAACATCTGATTTTCCGCTTTCATGGCTTCGGTCACGCCCTCGGCTTTCATCATCTGCCGGATAATCAAGTCCAGCCTGTCTGCCGCCTGCTCGTTCAGATCGGCAACGACGGTGTGGAGCCTGCCGGACAAAATTAGCTCGTTGTAAAGCATGGGACGGTGCAATTTCAGATAGGACTGGTGCAAGCGTCCCCAATGCCCAATAGGTCGGCGTTCCTCCGGCAGCTTCAAGTCCGGCACATAGTAGTCGCCCACCAACACATAGGTATACGCACCAATAACTGCCGAGGCGATGACTTCCATGATAAGCCCGTGGTTTGGCACAGCATCTTTCTCTGGGAACCGGAGCCTGAAGTGATATTTGATGGCATCCTTCCATTTGGCGATATAGGCAAGATTCGGCTGTGCCACCAGAAAGGCATAGTTTTCCTCCCAATGGGACTTGATATAGTCCAATGTCTGAGCGAAGAACACATTCAGATTCATCTCCACAAAACTGCCTCCGGCGGTTGCTTTTGCAATTTTTAGAATGCCACCAATCAACTCGTCCTCGATTTCCGCTTTCAGCGTACCGAGATTGTCATAGTATTCATAAAATGTTGTCCGAGCTACCGGTGTCTGCACACACAGCTCCTTAACATTCATTTGGTCATAGCTTTTTTTACGGTAGAGATCAATAAAAGTGGTTTGTATTGCTCGCTTTGTGCTGTTCATAATATTCCGATTATCTCCAGTTTAAAGTTCTGATTTTAGGATATTATAGCATACTTCTGCGAAGTTTTCTACTGCTTGCACAGGAATGACCCGGTGTGGGTTTTACTCATGCCGATAATGGCTCATAGTTCGATTATCGGTAAACACGGAGTGCAAAGTAGAATAGCATAATAGCATAATAACATAACAACAGCCGGAATGGATCTGATCCATTCCGGCTGTCTTTCCCTTTTAACGATTTGAGTCTGAATGGCAGATTTTTGCCTCTGTCAGATAGCCGTGAGTTTCCGGATTAGTGTAAAGGCACTTATACACGCTTCGTGAACCTCCAATTCGTTTCCGGTCGCTTTGGACACCACTGCGGCGAAACTGCGGCATAGCGTCCTGGTATATGCCGTCCGCCGGAATCCTTATCCTGACGAACAATTTTATAATGTCGGCAAGCTCTCCACAGTCCTCGTTTTCCTTGCCGCACCGAATAGCAATACTTGCATTCGCTGCAATGCGGCAGCGTCTTTTCTGCAGGGCGGTAAAGCAACGGCGGATATTCCTGTATGAGCGGAGCACGCCAAACATCCTTGAATAGTTTGCTTCCGATCATAAATACAGGGATGTTTCCTTTTCGTTCCATAACACTTTCAATCCAACTGCGTTTTAGTTTACCGTACCCGCCGAGTAGGATCCATTCCACATTTGGAATCTCCATTCTCTCTGCAAATAACCGCATTGGTTCAATGCAAAGAAATGTATGATACCCGTCAGCAGTAAACACATTGCCCCGCTCGGTCAGGCGAGTGCCATACCAGAAGTTATCCGTCGGCATCAGCACTCCTGTTTCAAGCAGTTCTTCATAACGGTTAGGATTCATCGTCAAAAACATATAATTGTGCCACGGTGCCTGCTTTGCCGCTTCAAACACCTGCAAGATCCACTCGGTCGGTATCCATTCGCCAAACAAGTCACCGGAATGGCAGACCCAAATATTTGCCGGCTTGATCTTCTGTATGACCTGCTGCAAACGGTACGGATGTAATGTGGGATAAAAACCTGTGGGTGCAGGAACAGATGAGCCGTTTTTGGCAAGCGGCGTTGTTATCACATACAGGCTGCGTTCTTCATCTATATGAATACGCTCATCGCTGAGATGAAAGCGTATATCCCCCTTGAAATGAGAAAGCCGCTTTCTGCTCTCGCAAAATGAGCAATCATTTCTGCATCCGGTAACCGGGTCCCAAGTGAAATCGCACCATTCAATATTACTTTTCTTCATCATGTGCAAGTCACTCCTTTCTTCAGAATATTCTGATTCTGTCAGGCCGCTTTATCCACAACCAGGACAACCGTATGTACACCGGTCATTTCAAATTTGGCACCGCATTCGTCAATGGAGTGGGTATGTTCTGACAGCCAATCACGGAATTGCTCATACTTGCGTGTGCTTTTCCACTGAATACTGCTTGAACAGACCGCCACAAGACTGCCGCCGGGGCGAAGGAAGTCAAATGCCCTTTTAATATGCTCACATTCTTCGCTGAACGGCGGATTCATCACAACAGCGTCATAGATCGGTGCTGTTTCAGCCGTCAACAAATCGTTTCCGATCACAT
>OJKW01000081.1_pt1 | contig 93595 bp, 84 predicted proteins | sample 1596591 | NCBI WGS metagenome assembly OJKW01 (sample SAMEA4350166, study PRJEB24818) | metagenome | biome: human; feature: gut; material: faeces | place: Denmark | collected 2013-09 | reverse complement strand
TAAGCAACGCGTCAAGTGCAATAGTGACTTGAACGAAGAGAAAGTCTGGGCGCCTTGAGACGCTGTCCGGTGTCAAGGGGTTATACCCAGCGAGCCGAGCCACCCCTTGAAGGGGTGGCGGCGACTGGGGGATACAATATGCCTAAATCATCAAATCAGAAATTAAAACTGATATACCTTATGAAAATTTTACTGGAACGGACGGATGAAACGCACAGTATTACCATGCCGGAGATTATTGATGCGCTGGCAGCTTATGATATCAGTGCGGAACGCAAAAGCTTATATAATGATATTGAAAACTTAAGAGTGTATGGTCTGGACGTTATAGGAACCCAGGAAGATCGAACGTATTCATACCATATAGGGAACAGGCAGTTTGAGCTTGCAGAATTAAAATTATTGGTGGATTCTGTGCAGTCAGCGAAATTTATCACGGCCAAGAAGTCAAATGAGCTGATAAAAAAGATAGAGGGGTTTGCCAGTAAATACGAAGCATCACAGCTGCAAAGACAGGTATTTGTAGCCGGTCGTGTAAAGACGATGAATGAAAGCATTTATTACAATGTTGACAGGATACATGCTGCAATAGCGGAAAATTCGAGGATAACATTCCAGTATTTTCAATGGAATGTGGATAAGAAGATGGAACTGCGCCATGATGGAGCGCTTTATGAGGTCAGCCCCTGGTCCTTATCCTGGGATAATGAAAACTATTACCTAATTGCGTATGACAGTAATGAAAAAATCATCAAACATTTTCGTGTAGATAAAATGCTTCATATCAAGTCCAATGGAAAAGGAAGAGAGGGAAGGCTGGTATTTAAGTCTTTTGATATGGCTGCATATGCCAGAAAAATGTTTGGCATGTATGGAGGCAAAGAAGAATGGGTAAGAATTGAGTGTGACAATTCATTTGCAGGGGTAATGATAGACCGTTTTGGAAAAGAGGTATCTATGATCAGATTGGATGACAAACGCTTCGCAGTTAATGTGGAGGTAGCAGTCAGCAGGCAGTTCTTGGCATGGATCATAGGTCTCGGAGAGGGAGTAAAACTTGTCGGACCGGATAATGTGGTGGAAATGATGAATGCAGAAATTGACAGATTGATAAAACAATACAAGAAATAAGAACATAAATTCGATATGCAAGGTGTGTTTATGGGACACCTTAGTTTTTATAATAAGAATCAGATAAGAGATAAGCTCTTACTGGTTCTTATTTTTGCAGCAGGCGAGGTGATAGAGTGGCAAGGTTATGGTATTGGATCAGAAAGAGAATATACATATAGTAGAAGATTTGGTTGGATGAAAAGAAATCCGGGCAGTGGTGAGCAGGAAACCGTGATGTCAATGCTGCTTGGACCTCGAAAGCAGGAGAACAGTTCGATGTAGATATCGGCTGTTCTTTTTGCTTTTAGGCGTTAAAACGGTAATGTTTTCTTGTGTGCAGTAGAGCACTATAGTATAATAAAATCAGGTTTTTGTATACATGTAAAAGCTATAATAAAGAAATATGATCTGATCTTCATGGATATTCAGATGCCTAAAATGGATGGTTATATGATAACCAGGGAAATTCGTACTCTGAAGAATAATAAGAAAGCCAATATTCCAATCGTTGCCATGACCGCAAATGCATTTGAGGAAGACAGGAAAAAGGCTTTTGATGCAGGTATGGATGGACATATTGCAAAACCGATTGATATTGAGAAGCTGAGAGCGGCGATTTTACGAATGGGGTTCTGAATAGTTATGAAAAATGAAAATATAGAAGCAGGAATGGAAGGAAAATGAAAGGAAAACGAGTGATTGCAGGCATGTTGCTTGCGGGAATTTTAGCAGTCACCCTGGCAGGGTGTAAACATACAGATGTGAGTAAAACAGAAACAGAAAAGCCGGTCATCACGCTGGGGAGCGACAACTATCCACCATATAATTATCTGAATGAGGATGGTGTACCGACGGGGATTGATGTAGAACTGGCTACGGAAGCATTCAAAAGAATGGGATATCAGGTGGACGTTGTCCAGATCAACTGGGAGAAGAAAAAGGAACTGGTAGAGAGCGGAGAGATTGACTGTATTATGGGCTGTTTTTCCATGGAAGGGCGCCTTGACGATTATCGCTGGGCAGGACCATACATAGCAAGCCGTCAGGTGGTCGCTGTAAATGAGAACAGTGATATTTATAAATTGAGTGATCTGGAAGGAAAAAACCTTGCAGTCCAGTCCACAACCAAACCGGAAGGCATCTTTCTGAACCGGACAGATGAAAGAATCCCAAAACTGGGAAATCTGATTAGTCTTGCACACTGGGAGTTGATCTATACCTTTCTGGGGAAAGGATATGTAGATGCGGTTGCCGCACATGAGGAATCGATTGTCCAGTATATGGGGGATTATAACACAAGCTTCCGCATCCTGGAAGAACCGCTGATGATCACCGGAATAGGTGTTGCTTTCGCAAAAGAGGATGACAGAGGAATCTGTGAGCAGATGGATCAGACACTGGAAGAAATGCGTCAGGATGGCACATCCCTGAAAATCATCGGAAAATATCTGGATGATCCGGAAAAGTATCTGGAGGTGGATGATCTTGGATATTAAGAAAATGAAAAAAGAAAAACGAATCCATCTGCTCGGTGGTCTGATTGGAATTTGTGTAGCTGTAGTCGCTCTGTTTTATTTTTTCCATGTAGAAAAGGCGGAAGCAGAAGAAAGAATGGTGGAGATTGTAAACTATGTAAAGGTGCAGTGTTCCACCTACACCCATTATAATGAATCTACGGAATCCAAAAGTCTTCTTCGTGCCATTGAAAGTGCCAGACAGATGAGTACAAATATCGACATGGAAATTGAAAACGGTGGTCAGCTAAGGCGGGAGTTCCTGAAAGAAAACCTGAAAACTCTCTGGGTGGATGGCATCCTTGTGCTGGATACAGAGGGAAAGACGGACTGTGAATACAGCACGGATGAATCTCTGACCAATGAGATTACGGCGTATTTGCAAAAAGACATTATCATGGATTTTGCCGGATATGAAGAAAGAAGCTATTCGGAACGGTTTACCAGGGAAGACGGATCTCGTATTGACATTGCAGCCTGTGCCAGAAAAGATGTGCCAGGTATCGTTGCGATTTACTATTACACCTCTCCTGAATTTACCAGAAATTATACTCTGACAATACAGGGGCTTTTAAAGGGGTATAGTACTCAGAAAGATGGAACGATTATAGTTGCAGACAACGGAATAGTGGTTGCCAGCAATGATGAGAGCTTGTTGGGACAGAATACGGCTGACAACGAAGTTGTTCAGGCAATGAAGAGGCATACAGATAGTCAGCACATTTACCATTTGAAGAATGAAGGAATCGGATGCTACGGAATCATGCTGAAGCAGCGGGATTATTATATCTATGCGTATCTGCCGGATACGGAAGTATTCCATAACCTTCCATTCGGTGTGATAAGCGTTATTTTCTTTTATTTCCTGATGTTCAGTATATTTTGGTTCTGGACATACAGAACCAATCTGGCACACCGGAAACAGGAACAGGAAAAAGACGAAAAATATAAAGCAGAACTTCTGATCGCTGCAAAAAAGGCAGAGACTGCCAATGAGGCAAAAACAGAGTTTCTCCAGCGGATGAGCCATGATATCCGGACTCCGATCAATGGAATTCGCGGCCTGGTCAATATGGCAGACCATTATGCAGATGATATGGAGAAGCAGACGGAATATAGGACAAAGGTGAAAGAGGCATCGAATCTGTTGCTGGAACTGGTAAATGATGTCCTGGATATGAGTAAGCTGGAGTCAGGTGAAATTGTTCTGGAAGAGATTCCATTTAATCTGAGCAGTATTTCCAGGGAAGTATTTGTTGTGATCGAGCAGATGGCGGCAGAACAGAATATCCGGGTTGCGTGGGAGAAAAAAGAAATCACACACCGTGATTTTATTGGAAGTCCGGGATATGTGAAACGGGTGATGATGAATATTCTGTCGAATGCGGTGAAATATAACAAAGAAAACGGACAGATCTATGTCAGCTGCGTGGAAATCCCGTCCGAACAGCCGGAAATGACGACAATGGAATTTGTCTGCCGGGATACCGGAATCGGAATGGCTGAGGAGTTCCAGAAGCATATTTTTGAACCATTTGCACAGGAACATACGGGAAGTCGCGCAAAGTTTGCCGGAACCGGACTGGGAATGGCTATTTCAAAGAAGCTGGTCGAGGAAATGGGCGGAACCATTACTTTTGAAAGTAAAAAAGGCGTAGGGACGACATTTGTGATCCGGGTTCCATTTAAAATAGATCTGGATGCGGATAAACGTGAAGAATCGAAGGATGTATCCGAAAAATCTATAAAGGGGATGCATGTTCTTCTGGCAGAAGACAATGAGCTGAATATGGAAATCGCTGAATTTTTGCTTCAGAATGAAGGTGCTGAAGTGACCAAAGCATGGAATGGTCAGGAAATTGTTGAGCTATTCAGAAAAAGTGAATCAGGTGAATTTGATGTCATTCTTATGGACATTATGATGCCGATCATAAATGGTTATGAAGCTGCAAAGAGGATCCGGTCTTTGGACAGAGAGGATGCAAAAAAAATACCAATCATTGCAATGACAGCAAATGCGTTTACGGAGGACAGAATAAGAGCAAAAGAAGCAGGGATGGATGAGCATGTTGCGAAGCCTATTGATGTGGAATTACTGATAAAAGTAATCCATAAATTGGTGAAACATAATTGACACTGTAAAATAGAAAAATACAAAGGAAACTCAGAGGAGAGCTCATAATGAAAAAGAAAAAATGGAGCAGAGTTTTACCCGTGCTTCTGGTGATGGTGACAGTTATATCACTTTTGCCGGGCTGTGGCAGGAAGCGTGCAGAAAAAGAAGATGCAGAAACAATCACGGTGTATTTATGGAGCACAAACCTGTATGAAAAATATGCACCATACATTCAGAAACAGCTCCCGGATATCCAGGTTGAATTTGTTGTAGGCAATAATGATCTGGATTTTTACAGGTTTCTTAAGGAAAACGATGGATTGCCGGATATTATAACCTGCTGTCGATTTTCCCTGCATGATGCAAGTCCCCTGAAAGACAGTCTGATGGATCTTTCTACAACTAATGCAGCAGGTGCTGTCTATGATACATATCTCAGCAATTTTATGAATGAGGATGGAAGCGTAAACTGGCTTCCCGTGTGTGCAGATGCCCATGGGTTTGTAGTGAACAAAGATCTTTTTGAAAAGTATGAGATTCCTCTGCCAACAGATTATGAAAGCTTTGTTTCTGCCTGCCAGGCATTTGATAAAGTGGGGATTCGTGGATTTACGGCAGACTATTATTATGATTATACCTGTATGGAAACATTGCAGGGTCTGTCAGCATCAGAGCTGTCTTCTGTAGACGGACGCAAGTGGCGTACCGCATACAGTGACCCGGATAATACAAAGAGAGAAGGCCTGGACAGTACCGTCTGGCCTGAGGCTTTTGAACGTATGGAGCAGTTCATCCAGGATACAGGGCTGAGCCGGGATGATCTGGATATGAATTATGATGATATCGTTGAGATGTATCAAAGTAACAATCTTGCCATGTACTTTGGCAGCTCTGCTGGTGTAAAAATGTTTCAGGATCAGGGCATCAACACAACCTTTCTTCCATTCTTTCAGGAGAATGGTGAAAAGTGGATTATGACTACACCATATTTCCAGGTGGCTTTAAACCGCGATCTGACACAGGATGAGTCACGTCGAAAGAAAGCAATGAAGGTACTGAGCACAATGCTTTCAGAGGATGCGCAGAACCAGATTATCAGTGAGGGACAGGATCTGTTAAGCTACAGTCAGGATGTGGATCTAAAGCTTACGAAATATATGAAAGATGTGAAACCTGTGATCGAAGAAAACCACATGTATATCCGCATTGCGTCAAATGACTTTTTCTCTGTTTCCAAGGATGTGGTTTCCAGGATGATCTCAGGAGAATACGATGCAGGGCAGGCCTATCAGTCGTTTAATGCTCAGCTTCTTGAGGAGAAATCCATTTCTGAGAAAGTAGTTTTGGATTCACAGAAGTCTTATTCCAACCGCTTTCATAGCAGGGAAGGAAATGCAGCATATTCTGTTATGGCAAATACTCTGCGCAGCATCTATGGGTCAGATGTGCTGATTGCAACCGGAAACAGCTTTACGGGAAACGTGCTGAAAGCCGGTTATACAGAAAAAATGGCAGGTGACATGATCATGCCAAATGATCTTTTGGCTTACAGCAGTAAGATGAGCGGTGCTGAACTGAAAGAGACAGTTAAAAGCTTTGTAGAAGGCTATGAGGGAGGCTTTATTCCGTTTAATCGTGGCTCTCTGCCAGTGGTCAGTGGAATTTCTGTGGAAATCAAGGAAACAGAGGATGGTTACACCTTGAGCAAGGTTACAAAGGACGGAAAACAAATTCAGGACGAGGATACTTTCACGGTAACCTGTCTCGCGACATCAAAACACATGGAGGCTTATCCGGCAGATGAGAATATTGTGTTTGATGGAGGAGATACCACTGTGAAAGACACCTGGACAGAGTATGTTTCAGATGGTAATGCCATTCTTGCAGAGCCTGAAGATTACATGACGCTGAGGTGAGAAGATTGAAAGATAAAGTTTTTCAATCGTGAGATTTGTGTGTGCGCGCACTGACACAAACTCGACATGCGCAAAAAGCGTGCGCAGAAATGAGCGGAAAGAATGGATATTGAAAATCATAATACGGATAGAAAGAAGCCTGTCAGGAGAAAACAATTCATGGCAGTTGTCTGTGTCGCTGTTTTGGTGGGAATTGTTTTGGGGGTTTTCCGATATTTTAGATTTGTGTCGAAAACTGTTTATGAGGAAAGTGTTTCTCATTTGACGGAGGTTTTTCATCAGTCTGATAACATGATGAGAGAACTGACAGATAAGAACCTGACATATCTTCATATATGGGGAGAGAATCTGCAGAATATTTTGAGCGAAGATGAAATTTGTGACTATATAAAGAAAGCACAGGAGGATGCAGGATTTTTAGAGTTCTTTTTTCTGTCAGCTGACGGGGACTACAAGATGGCGACAGGGGAAACAGGGTACCTTGGATTACAGGAAAATATGGAAGAGGAAATCCGGCAGGGAAATGATGTGATAGCGAATGCAGCAGTTCCCGGAAAATCTCAGCTGCTTATTTTTGCCACGCCTAAGGCTCATGGAATTTATCAGGGATTTGAATATGATGCGATTGCTATTGCTTACGAAAACTCTGATATTGTAGACGTACTGGATATTTCTGCTTTCGATGGAAATGCCCAGAGCTTTATGATTCATCCGGATGGTCGTGTTGTGGTGGATCATTCTTCTGAGGCATGGGGGAACGTGTATAATTTTTTCGGAATTCTAAGAGAGCATTCTGATATGTCTGAAAAAGAGATCAATGCGCTTTTGGGGAAGTTTAAAGCAGGACGTACCGATGCGATGCTGCTAAATCTGGATGGAAGGAACTACTATCTGGTCTATGAAAAAGCAGATATTCAGGACTGGATGTTTCTGGGACTTGTCCAGGCGGATATCGTCAATGCCAGCATGAATCGCCTGCAGCGTAGTACGATATTCTTTGTTAGTGCGATCGTGTTCTGCATAGCTGCACTTTTTATCAGTCTTATTATTCAAAAAAACAGGATAAATCTCAGAAGAAAGGATACGGAGATTCTGTATCGGGATGAGCTGTTTCAAAAGCTTTCCATGAACGTGGATGATGTCTTTCTGATGCTGGATGCAAAAACATATCAGGCAGATTACGTCAGTCCAAATGTGGAAAAGCTGTTGGGGATTACGGTAGAACAGATTCATAAGGATATTTGTATTCTGAGAAAACTGCATTCAGAGAAACAGGAAGATCCGGAGAAAAATTATCTGGAGGAAATTCAGGTTCAGGAACAGAGAGAATGGGATTTTGAATATGTTCATCTGAAGACAGGGGAAAAACGCTGGTTCCATAATATTGCAATGGGCAGTGAGGTAAACGGGAAAAAGAAATATATCCTGGTTATGTCAGACCGTACCTCTGACCGGAAAATGAACCAGGCGCTTTCTGAGGCAGTACGTGCTGCGGAGACAGCAAACAAGGCAAAGAGTACGTTCCTTTCCAATATGTCTCACGATATCCGGACACCAATGAATGCGATTATCGGTTTTACGACATTGGCTGTAAGTAATATTGATGACAAGAAAAGAGTTCGGGATTATCTGGGCAAGATCCTTTCCTCCAGCAACCATCTGCTCTCATTGATCAATGACATACTGGATATGAGCCGGATTGAGAGCGGAAAGATCCATCTGGAAGAAACAGAGGTCAGTTTGTCGGATGTACTTCATGACCTGAAGACGATCATCAGTGGACAAATACATGCGAAGCAGCTGGAACTTTATATGGATGCCATGGATATTACGAATGAGGATGTCTATTGTGATAAGACTCGGCTGAACCAGGTGCTGCTGAATCTTTTGTCCAATGCAGTGAAGTTTACACCGGCAGGAGGAACCGTTTCTGTCCGGATCAGACAGTACCCGGGGACAGTAAAAGGCAGTGAATTGTACGAGATCCGGGTAAAGGATAACGGAATCGGCATGAGCCAGGAATTTGTACAGAAGATCTTTTCGCCCTTTGAGAGGGAACGTACTTCCACAGTCAGCAGGATCCAGGGTACAGGACTTGGCATGGCCATTACCAAGAATATTGTGAATATGATGGGCGGTACCATTGAGGTTTTGACAGAACAGGGAAAAGGCACCGAATTTATTGTTCGTCTGCCATTTCGGATTCAGTCTAAGCACCAACGGATAGAGAAGATCGCAGAACTGGAAGGACTTAAAGCATTAGTTGTAGATGACGATTTTAATACCTGTGACAGCGTGACAAAAATGCTTGTGAAGGTTGGAATGCGTTCGGAATGGACACTTTCCGGAAAGGAAGCTGTTCTCCGTGCACGACAGTCTATGGAAATGGGAGATGCATTTCATGCTTATATCATCGACTGGCGTTTGCCGGATATGAATGGCATTGAAGTTACCCGCCAGATCCGCAGCCTTGGAGATGATACGCCGATCATAATTCTGACGGCTTATGACTGGTCCGATATCGAAGTGGAAGCCAGAGCAGCCGGAGTGACTGCATTCTGTGCAAAACCAATGTTCATGTCAGATATCAGAGATACCTTGATGACTGCGATCGGCCAGAAACAGGCAGAGGCAGAGGCTGAAATCCTTCCGACAGCAGGTTCGGATTTCAGGGGCAAATGCATACTGCTTGTGGAAGACAATGAACTGAACAGTGAAATTGCAGCGGAGATCCTCAATGAATATGGCTTTCTGGTTGACACTGCCGAAAATGGAGCAGAGGCAGTGGAAAAAGTTAAGAATTCAAAGCCAGGTAATTATGATCTGGTGCTGATGGATGTGCAGATGCCTGTAATGGATGGATATGAGGCCACGAAGCAGATGCGTGCTCTGGATAATCCGGCACTGGCGGGGATTACAATTCTTGCCATGACTGCCAATGCTTTTGATGAGGATAAAAAGAAAGCTCTGGAATGCGGTATGGACGGATTCTTATCCAAGCCAATCGTTATTGAGGAATTGATTAGCATTCTGCAGAAGAATCTGGATTAGATGCCTGTGAACTTTCAAATGGTTTTGTTGAAGGAACAAATGGTAAATTAAAAATGGTAAAACGTACTATGTATGGAAGATGCAGCAAAGTACTTTTAGCAGCAAAAGTAATGTATGTGAAGGCAAAACGATACGGATAATTGCGGAAGAACCAGAATCGCCCGGAATACTCAGGTTATGCCAGAAAGCAAAAATTTACAAAGGCTTACAAAGCCCGAAATACAAAGAAAAACTAAAAAATGCGAGGTTATGCAACAATGATAAAAGTTTTCTTTATTTGCCACGGCACTCTTTGAAAGCTTCGCCAAAAAGCCAGTAAAATCACGGACCGGAGGGCATAGGCGGTCAGAAAATACCCCGAAAATAACCCACGGTATTTTGTGCAGATATTACATATAAATATAGATGATATTGGGGACGCAATATGATAGAAAAGCTGTAAGATTTTGGAAAGAGAAATCTTATGGCTTTTTTCTGTGAATAAATCGAATTGAAAAGAAAATGTTGATAGATTATAATTTTTATATCTTTATAGACGGAATATATTAGATGGAGGATGCAAATGTTTGATCAAGAAAAATTAGTAGCGGTTATTGCTGCTTATAAAGAATATTTTCCAAATCATTGGAAAGATGAAAAGTATAAGTGGGAGGCAATCCAGTCTTTCCAAGAGCACTGGAATATATCTGCCGAGAATCTGGAATGTTGTTATATGCAAAAACAGAGGAAGCAATCACACCAGATTGCAGTTATGTAATGAGTGGAAATAAGATTAGTGTAAAAACATTGGATTTGAATAAAGAGTTTAAATTAATTGCAGCTCAGTTGGATAAGATTGCGGAGGAGTATTTTCAAAAGATGTAGTTGGACTTATATAATGAAAAGAGTTGGGAATATGTCTAATTTAATAGAAAGTTGGTGAAAAGCTTGGATATAAAACAATTAATCGGTGAAGCAACTGAATATGACAAAAAGCTATCTTTGGAAGCGAAGAAACCAAAGAGTTGGTGTAAGAGCGTAAGTGCTTTTGCAAATACATTTGGTGGAGCATTAATCTTTGGAATAGCCGATAATGATGAAATTGTAGGACTTGAGAATCCGAATAGCGATGCTGAGAAAATAAGTGAAATCATTAAGACAAGGATGGATCCAGTTCCAGAATTTCGTCTTCGATTTGAACAGGTCGAAGATGGAAAAGTATTAATTATACTGGATATCTTCAAAGGTGAAGAGACACCGTACTATTATTCGGGTGATGGTGTGCTGGAAGCATATGTTCGTGTTGGAAACGAGAGTGTGAAAGCAACATCAACGGAATTGAAAAGACTGGTATTGCGCGGTAGAAATACATCTTATGATTCACAGATTTCTACGTATAAGGTGGAAGATTTTGCTTTTTCCAAACTCCGGGAAAGATATAAAAAATGGACAGGAAATAGTTTTGATGAGAAAGATCTTATATCATTTGGGTTGGCAAATGAGCAAGGATATTTGACAAATGCCGGAGCCTTGGTTGCAGATGAAAGCCCTATTCGATGGTCAAGATTATTTTGTACCCGGTGGAATGGATTAAATAAAAGCGGTGGTACAATAGATGCATTTGACGATGCGGAATATTCTGGAAGTGTATTGTCATTAATTGATAATGGAGAAGCTTTTATTAAGAGAAATGCGAAATTAATGTGGAGAAAGACTGCTAATTCCAGAGAAGAAATGCCGGAATATGTAGAACGTAGTTATCATGAAGCGTTGGTTAATGCATTGGCTCATAGAGATTATCTGGTGAATGGTAGTGAAGTGCATATTGATATTTACGATGATCGTATGGAAATTTATTCGCCAGGAGGCATGCCGGACGGTTCCATTATTCAGGACAGAGATCCACTTACAGTTCCGTCAACGAGAAGAAACCCGGTTTTGGCAGATATATTTAATCGGCTGGGATATATGGAACGTAAAGGTAGTGGATTTGGAAAAATCATCGGCGGCTATGAATTTCAGATCAACTATGACGAAAGTAAAAAGCCGTCTTTTAGATCAGATCGGTACCAGTTTACAGTTGTGATGCCAAATTTGAATTACAATGTCCCTCAGGATGTCCCTCGGAATGTCCCTCGGAATGTCCCTCGGAATGTCCCTCAGAAAAAAGAAAGCAATCCGTTGGAAATTCAAATATTGAATATGATAAAAAAGGATAATAAAATCAGTACAGAAAAAATGGCAATGACGTTAGGAATAAGTTCCAAGACTGTAAAACGTCACATCAAAGATATAGGTATTGTCCGATTTGTTGGTCGTGGTTCCAATGGACACTGGGAAATAATTGATGATTAGAAATACAACTAAATATTATTAATAGCAAAGCTATAAGATTTCAGAAAATGGAGTCTTATAGCTATTTTTTGCGCAAAAATAAAAAAATTTCTCCAATACCCTGTAAAAACACCGTTCTTCTTTTGTATATGTGAGAGACAAAAACAAAAAAATAAAATTTTTTGCATTTGCTCGCTGTATTTTACCCTCTGAGCGTTTCGTTATATGAGGGCGTAAAAAAGAAAGTCTGATGCAATAGTAATAAATTGTTTTTGTGCTCTCAATTGAATCCAGGCCTGATTCATATGGAACAAGTAAATCAGAACAAAAAAGGAGGCGGTATAATGGCAAAGGCAGGAAGAGGTCAGACAAGGCGGGATTCCAAGCGTAGAGTATTAAGACCGGGAGAAAGCATAAGAGCAGACGGAAAATATCAATATAAATATCATATTGATGGAAAACCACATTTTGTCTATAGTTGGAAACTGGAGCCTACGGATAAACTCCCAAAGGGCAAGAAACCATGCCTTTCCCTTCGAGAGTTGGAAAAACAGGTAAACACAGATTTGGATTTGCTTGTAAATATCGTGGACGGACAGATGACTGTCTGTGAACTGGTAGACCGATATTTGAAAACAAAGACAGGAGTAAGGCGAAGCACAAAACAGGGATATGTTACAGTACAGAGATTACTTGCAAAGGAAACATTTGGCAAAAAGACGATACGAAGTGTGAAAACATCCGATGCAAAACTGTTCCTTATCAAATTGCAGCAAGAGGATGGGAAAAGCTACAGTTCCATTCATACCATCCGGGGAGTGCTGCGCCCGGCCTTTCAGATGGCGGTGGATGATGACATTCTGGTAAAGAATCCATTTGGATTTCAGCTTGCCGGAGTATTGGTAAATGATGCAGTCACAAGAGAGGCAGTCACAAAAGATCAGATGAGAAAGTTCTTAAAGTTTGTGCATGACGATGTGGTGTACTGTAAATACTATGAAGTAGTGTACATACTCTTTCATACGGGAATGCGAATATCAGAATTTTGTGGCTTGACGCTGAAGGACATTGATCTTGAGAACAGAACTGTAAATATTGACCACCAGCTGCAGAGAACATCGGATATGCGATATATCATAGAAACCACAAAAACGGATGCAGGAACAAGAGTATTGCCGATTACAGAGGATGTGGCACAGATGTTTCAGGCAATCATCGAGGATAGAAATGCACCGAAAGTGGAGAAAGCTATAGACGGCTATAGCGGATTCCTATTTTATGATGATAATGGAATGCCACTTGTGGCAATGCACTGGCAGCATCGTTTCAATCATATGGTCGGCAGATACAATGACATTTATCGGGTGCAGATGCCAAACATTACGCCTCATGTATGCAGACACACCTATTGCTCGAATATGGCAAAATCGGGAATGAATCCCAAGACATTGCAGTACCTTATGGGGCATTCAGATATATCGGTCACAATGAATGTGTACACGCATATCGGATTCGATGATGCTGAGGAAGAACTGAAACGAATGGAAGAGTTTAGGAAGGCACAAGCGGAGGTTGAGCAGAAGAAGGAGAAACCGATGTCGCAAAAGATGTTTAAGGTAATTTGATATAGAAGATGGATAACGCTCCGGCTTGGCTGGGGCGTTTTTCTGTGGAAAAAAGTAGGTTCAGAGGATATAATATAATCAGAGTGATTTAGGAAGATGGGAAAAGCGGTTTTGATTTCATATGAAAGGAATGGTTGTGAAATGTATTACGAGGAAAAAACAGCGGAGAAACCAGAAAAATGGCCTGCGAATGCTCGTGAACAGATTTTAGATACATTATGTGAATGTGTAGAAGAATTTAAGAAAAATCCGTCTTATAAGACAAGAGAAGTCCTTTTGTCTTTAACGTGTGAGCATGATTTGAATTTGAATGAGAATTTTGGATTGGTTCGTGTAACCGAGTATGAAGTTGGGATACTGAATTTTCTCTATTTAGTTGGTAATGCATATCAAATATCTTCATTAAAAACATATATATACAATATTATAACGCAGGTAACTAGATTACAGAAAATTACTTCTTGGTTTAATCCTGTGATTAATTGTGATGAAGAAAATACATATCGTGTAATACCATATGAACAGGGGCTTATGTTCCCACTGAGATTGTATCACATAGCATATCAAAAGTTCACAATAGAAAAGAATAAGTCATTTGCAGAACAATTAATAGAAATTGTAGAGGAAACGTTAAAAAGCTGCCAAACGGAAGAAGAGATTGATACCTTGACTCATTCATATACATCTATGTTACTGGATATTAGTAATATGCATGGAAGTAAAAGAGAAAAGTTATGGGAATTTACAAGAGAAGAATTATACAAATTATTAGCAATAGAAGCAAAACTACTTAGAATGAATAAGCAGCCTGCAAACATTCGACCAGTTAAGGGTGTGCTTATGATGATGATAAGCAATTTCATTTTAAAATCGAGAAATGGGTATAACAATGATTATATTTGTAAATATCTGCCAATAGAAGTTGCAAAGAGTAGTATTAGTAATCATCAAATTTGGATGAAGAAAACAGAGCTGCTTAATGATGAGCGAGAGAAAAAAGTTATTCCAGAATTGTTTGAAGATATGTCATGGATTCATTACGACTGGATAAAAGACATTGATTTTTCTGAGACACGAAACTATTATGTGTCATGTTTCAGTAAGTCAATAAATAATAGCCATATGCAAGACGGTTATGGAGAATGTTTGTATGGATATAAAAATGATAGAATTGTGGACCTGATTGGACCTATTGGATTATATACATTGACAAAAAAGGCTGACGCTGACGCAGATTTGCCAGATACTATGAAAAGACCATATATAGCTCAAGTAATAACATTTGATGTTTTATATGACATTGAAGAAGCAAAGACGGAATTACAATACTTATTTAGCGTTATAGACATGTTTGATTTATCTGACAATAATAAGAAAATGTTTTTACAGGAGATATTGCAATATTGGATTCTTTCTGTTAAAGATAGCAAATGGAAAGCTGAAAGAGAAAGAAGATATGTTATTTTTTTATATGACGATTATGAATATATTGAAACAGAATTGGATGATACATTCTTGAAAGTTAAAACATCACTTTTTATTACGCCTGATTTTATTATGGGGAAAAATCCTAGCAAATGGGAAATAATGCGACAACTTGCGGCAAAAAGAAAAGCATTGTTTAGTAAAGAATATCTGTTTTGTGAAAATTGTTTAATGCAAGATCATGATGTGGCAATACATGAGAAACCAGAAAAATGTCCGATATGTGGTTCTAAAAATATAAGGATGATATATCACGAGAATGCTTAGTAGTAAGAAGCTTCATTTTACTACCAATTTTACTACTAACAGGTAGTAACAACATGCTCTATTCTGCTCAGATTTGCCACAATCTGTAATTCCAGAGCATATCACCATAACCCCGGAATCCCTTGCAAAACAGGGCATTCCGGGGCAAAACAAGGAGAAACAAGACAATGATAAAAATACTCTTCATCTGCCACGGCAGGATTTACCGGGCATGATGAAAAGTCTCAAATCGTCTCATAAGTCCCGTTTTTAAGCGTTTTTTGTGCTTCAATCTCAAATTTACCAAAGATTTACCAATATTTCTGGAGAGCCAGACTTGCAAAAAAATGAGCCAGAATGAGGAGATTAAAACATGAGCGAATTGAAACCAAGAATAACGGAAAACGGAATTGATTATATCCTTGTTGGAGATTACTACATCCCAGACCTGAAACTGCCGGAAGAACATCGCCCCATTGGAAAGTATGGACGGCTACACCGGGAATATTTAAGGGAAATCCATCCAGCCCGATTGAACACATTGACCTTGACTGGGGAGTTATGGACATATCTTTCAGACCTGAACGAACAGGCACAGGAACGGTTAGACACCATCATGGAGCAGATGAAAATTGCCGAGGGCGTAACCGAGGAATTAAAGTGTACCCGTCAAATGGAATGGGTGCGGCGGTGCAATAATATCCACAATCGGGCAGAAGAAATTGTTTTGCAAGAGATAATTTATTCATAATAGTATGGTGTCAGGATTATGACAAATCAGAGGTTAAAAGGTGCATTATGTTAAAAAGCATAGGGTTATATTTTAGAAAAATAGATTTTCTGAATTTTGCAGTTGGAGCTATAATGCCAATCATTGTATTGTTTATAGTTTATTCATCAGTCAAATCAAATATAATTCTTCAAGACACTGATTTTTTATCACTGTTGATGAATCATAAAGGGAAATTCATATTTTACTTTTTCGTGTCCTTTATTGAAGAAGTTATTTTTAGAGGAATTATTTTTGGGCTGTTGCTGCAAAAATGTAAAAATAAGTATTTGAGTTGCGTAATAGCTGCACTTATTTTTACACTACCACATATTTTTAATACCGATAATATTTCTGTTCTGGTAATGTTTATTTTTCCTTTTCTATATGGAATATTTGCCAATGAAATGTTTTACACTACAAAGAGTATTTGGATGCCTACAGGATTTCATTGGTTATGGAATTATACAATAACAAGTTTGTTTCTTGTTACAGGAACACAAAGTTTCATATATGTACATATCATAGCAGCAATGATTATAATGATACCGTTGTTTTACATTGTTATTGGGAAAACACGCCTCAAAAAGACATCCCCTCAAAAACTTTGATTACCCCCCAAATTGGAAGGAAAGATAATATACATAATCATTTTCCACACCAACGATTCCTTTTTCCATTTCCGTGATAGGAATCCCTGACAGCCCGTCTTTTCCATAGATTAGAGCCATTAATCCCTGTTCAGAGTCTGAAAGGATAGCAGTCTTGCCTTCTATTGTCGAAGCTGAATGAATCTGAATCGGAATCTCCCCTTTTATCTGGCTTGCACTTCTGACATAATATTCTCTGTTTTCTATATTTTCTAAAATAGGAAAATCCGTAGAATATTTTGCATAATCATCTGCTACAATTAATTTTACCTTAAAAGATTCAAAATCCGGCACAACAGCAATGACACCTCTGGAAGGGGAATCGATTCCGTCATAGTCCAAATCAGCCACTTTACTTTTACTGATCAGTGTCCCAGACTGATATTCAGATACATAAATGGTGAGTGTTTTAAATTCATCTTTTGTAAAATAATGAAAAAGATATGCGCCGTCTGTTCCGGATAATAATTCTGCTGTTTTCATCTCAGTACTTGTCTGATCAACTGCGGTAATATAATTTTTTGGATGTATCAGTTTGTGAAAGAATAAAGTGCCAAGGATCGCAGAGACAATTACTGCAAAAACAGTTACTACAGCAAGAATTGTTTTTAAATTTTTTTGTTTCTTTTTACTCTCTTTTGTAATCTGAATAAGATTGCTGTCTGATTTTTCAATTACATTTTCAGTACCGATATCTTCACCTGCAAGAAATTCATTAATGCTGATTCTAAGTATGCTGCACAATTCCATATAAATTGACACGTCCGGCAGGCATATGCCTCGTTCCCATTTAGAAACCGATTTGTCACTCATATTCAGTTTTTCTGCCAATTGCTTCTGCGTCAGTCCAAGAGCTTTTCTTTTTTCTGCAATATATTTTCCGATTTTGATTAAATCCATATAATTCACTTCCTTCTGTTTAATCTAAGCATAATATAAATTATAAGAAATGAACACCCCTTATGAGTAGAATGCGTTGAGTATTTGAGTTCTGGCTGAATTAGTGATAGATTAGGACGCAAGAGTTGATTGACGTTGGATAATGCTCCATAATATAATGAAAAGAATAAAAGGCAGATATCTATGCCTGGATAGATGGAGAAAAACCTATGGAGAAAAAAAGAGGAATTGATTCGTTTACACTACATATTCTGGCAATGCTGTTTATGTTATGTGATCATTTGTGGGCGACACTATTTCCAGCACAGGAATGGATGACATGCGTAGGAAGACTTGCTTTTCCGATTTTCGCATTTATGATCGCAGAAGGATGCTATTATACTTCGAATGTGAAAAAATACATGCTGCGTCTTTTTCTATTTGCCATAATTTCAGAAATACCATTTAACCTGATTATGGGAAGTTCTGTATTTTACCCGTTTCATCAAAATGTACTATGGACCTTTTTATTAGGGGTGTTATCGATACAGATCATTGAAAAGGCAAAGAAGAAACAAAAGAAATGGATATCGTTTTTTGTGGTTTGCCTCGTGCTTTTGATGGATTTTCTGCTTGGAACCATAACCATGGTAGATTACAATGCTGCAGGAATACTGACGGTATTACTTTTTTATTTTTTTCGCAAGAAAACCTGGATTTCTTTTGCGGCACAGCTTGTCGGACTGTATTATTTGAATGTAGTTATGCTGGGGAATCTGTATTATCCGGTAACGATTCTGGGACATCATTTTGAGATTGCACAGCAGAGCTTTGCACTGTTGGCACTGATTCCAATCTGGTTATATCATGGAGAGCAGGGGTACCATAACAAGTGGTTCAAGTATTTCTGTTATGCGTTTTATCCGGTGCACCTTCTTATCTTGTTTGTTATTTGGCAATGGCGTATTTGATAATAGATCAGCAGCGGAAATTCTGGATAAATTATTATAGAAAGTGATGGGGGAAAGAATGCAGACTTATACTTATGTTTCAAAAGGAAAATTTGAATTAATGGAAAAGCCAAAGCCTGTGCTGATGCATGAAAGAGATGCCATTGTAAAGGTGACACTTGCCAGCATTTGTTCCAGTGACCTGCACATTAAGCATGGAAGCGTTCCACGGGCAGTGACGGGGATTACAGTCGGTCATGAGATGGTTGGAATTGTGGAAGAAGTCGGAACTGCTGTGAAGAATGTGAAACCAGGAGATCGGGTGACGGTAAATGTAGAAACTTTTTGTGGAGAATGTTTTTTCTGCAAGAAAGGTTATGTGAATAACTGTACCGATGAAAATGGCGGCTGGGCTCTTGGATGCCGTATCGATGGCGGTCAGGCAGAATATGTCCGTGTACCATTTGCAGATCAGGGGCTGAATAAGATTCCGGATAAAGTTACGGACAGACAGGCGTTATTTGTAGGAGATGTACTTGCCACCGGTTACTGGGCAGCACGTATTTCCGAGATCACTGAGGATGACACGGTGCTGATCATTGGAGCCGGTCCTACAGGTATCTGTACCTTACTGTCTGTTATGCTGAAAAATCCGAAGCGAATCATCATGTGTGAAAAAGACGAAAAGCGTATGCACTTTATCAGGGAACATTATCCGGAAGTTCTTACAGTTTCGCCGGAAGAATGTTTTGATTTTGTTCAGGCAAACACTGAGCATGGTGGAGCGGATGTTGTTCTTGAAGTTGCAGGAGCAGAATCTACTTTCCGTCTTGCATGGGAATGCGCAAGGCCAAATGCAATCGTGACGGTGGTGGCACTTTACGATAAAGCCCAGACGTTACCTCTGCCGGATATGTATGGAAAGAATCTGACTTTTAAAACAGGAGGAGTAGACGGTTGTGATTGTGAAGAAACGCTGAGACTGATCGCGGAAGGTAAGATCAACACGGAACCACTGATCACACACACCTACCCACTTAGCAGAATCGAAGAAGCCTATGAACTTTTTGAAAATAAGAGGAACGGCGTGATCAAGGTAGCGGTAGAATGTTAAATATAATAGAAATAAAAGATTTCCAGGCATCGGAGTTAGAGGTTTTCGCAAGGCTCACAGAAGACAGCTTTTGAATAAAAATCACCCGGAGAAAGGAATTTTTATAGCGGAAAGTCCCAAGGTGATCGGGAGGGCGTTAGATAAATCATGAAAATAGCGCAGCAACTATCTGGGTGCGGTAGAATAGTGTTCGAAAATGGGTTAGTAGAAAAACTTTTAGAAGAAAATTTCATTAAAAGATGTGCTGATACTTTTGCGGATGAACGAGGTCTTGTAATTCCGTTGGAAGATAGTGATTTAATAAAGGCATTAGAGGATTATCCTAATATGGGAGTTGATGCAATAGAAAATATTCTTGCAAGCAAATATGAACAAATTGTTTTTGAAAAATAATCCTTAGTAGTAAGAATTTACCTGTTACTACTAATTTTACTACTAACAGGTAGTAACAACATGCCTAATTCTGCTCTGGTTTGCCACAATCTGTAATTTCAGAGCATATCACAATAATCCCGGAAACCCTTGCAAAACAGGGCATTCCGGGGCAAAACAAGGAGAAATAAAATAATGATAAAAATACTATTCATCTGCCACGGCAATATCTGCCGGTCCCCTATGTCCGAGTTCATCCTTCGGGACATGGTTGCAAAACGCGGCATAGCGGATCAGTTTGAAATCGCATCGGCTGCGACGAGCCGGGAGGAAATCGGCAATCCGGTTTATCCGCCGGCGGTGCGGAAGCTGCGGGAGCATGGCATTGACCCGTCCGGGAAGCGGGCACGCCAGATGACGAAGCAGGATTACGAATATTATGATTACCTGCTGGCAGCGGAGCAGTATAATATTCAAAATATGCTTCGAATCGTTGGCGGAGACCCGGAGCATAAAATCCATCGGCTGCTGGATTACTCAAAGCATCCGCGCGATATTGACGATCCGTGGTACTCCGGGGATTTCGAAACCGCGTACCGGGACATCGTGGAGGGCTGCGAGGCATTCCTGGAGAGTTTCAGATGAATAAAAATGGCTGCGAAGCAGCGGAAAGTATCGCAGATTCGTTTCTGCGAATGGCGTGTGTGAACTGTAATTTTGCAGATGCTTCAGGGAAGAGAACCTCAGATTCCCCTACCTATTTAAGAAAATGTATGCTACAATAAAAAAGATATCAGGATCAAAAACTCTTTTGCCTCTGATATCAGGACAACAGTATCCGTCATAAAGGCGGGATGACTGATTATCAGATCACTGCTCCAAGGGTGCTGCGGGCAGCGAATAAGATCGGAGTTTTTGAATGAGTATCAATTCCATGATTTTTCTGACGGCTTTTTTGCCGGTTGTATTTGTGTTGGACAGGCTGTGCGTGCGCAAAACAGCGCTGAAAAATATCCTGCTGCTTTTGGCAAGTTTTGTGTTTTATGCGTGGGGCGATCCGGTTTATATTGTCCTTTTACTTGTTTCGATTGCGGCAAATTACGGTATCGGACTGCTGCTTGGATGTCAGCGGGATGAAAGCGTGGCGGCGAAAACCGTTCTGGCGGCGGGCATTTTGGTAAATCTGGGGATTCTTGGGTATTATAAATATTTTGACTTCTTTTTGCGGATTGTGAACCGGCTGACGGGAAGCGAGCATGAGATGCGCAATATCCCGCTTCCGATTGGCATTTCGTTTTTTACGTTCGGAGCGATTTCATATCTGATGGATTTATACCGCGGTCATTATGAGGCGGAGAAAAATCCGCTCAACATGGCGCTGTATCTGTCCTTTTTCCCGAAAATTTCAGTCGGACCGATCGCGCGGTACCGCGATTTTGCCCCGCAGCTGACAAACAGACAGGAAACCGTGGAAAAGACGGCGGAGGGAATTCGGCGCTTTGCCTATGGACTTGGTAAAAAGGTGCTGGTCGCAAACATTGTCGGCGCAAGTGTAGATAAGATCTATGCGCAGGACATTACAAATGTTACGGGCGTTATGGTGTGGTGCGCGGCGATTTTGTATGCGATTCAGATTTACTATGATTTTTCCGGTTTCACGGATATGGCCATCGGTCTGGGCAAAATGTTCGGATTCGATATTTGTGAAAACTTTAATTATCCATACCTGTCCGGCTCGATTCAGGAGTTCTGGCGCAGATGGCATATTTCCCTGAGCAGCTGGTTTCGGGATTACCTCTACATACCGCTTGGCGGAAACCGGAAAGGAAAGATTCGGACATATTTGAATCTGGCGATCGTCTTTTTTGCGACCGGATTATGGCATGGCGCGACGACAGCGTTTATCGTATGGGGCGCGCTGCACGGATTTTTCATCATTGTGGAGCGGATCGGATTTAAGAAAATTCTGGACAAAATCGGCTTTTTGCGTTATGTATACACGGGGCTTGTGGTGTTGTTCGGCTGGGTGATTTTCCGGGTGGCAAATCTGCAGCCGGCGCTGCAGTACATCCGCAGGATGCTGACGCCGTGGCAGTATACGCAGAGCACCTATGCACTGCGGGAGCTGATCGGAAACCGTTGTATCGTAATGGCGGTTGTCGGTGTCCTTGGTATGGGGCTGTTGCAGGTCGGAATCAAAAAGTTCTGCCCGGCAGCGGAGAAATTAAAGGGCGGCGTATTGGAACTGGTTTACTGCATGTTCCTGATCGCAGCGTCGATGCTGCTTTTGGTCAACGGAACCTACAGCCCTGCAATTTATCTGAATTTCTGAGTGGAGAATGCATATGAATAAAAAAATGGCGGCGGCATGGCTGATTTGCTCTGCGCTTTTGCTTTTGATGCCGGGAGCTGTGTGGGCGGTAACAAAGGATCGTTTCCAGACGGATGCGACGGAAAATACGGTTTCAACAGAGATTCCGAAGCTGACGAAGGACAATTACAGAGATTATCCGGGATTGGTGGAGAGCGCGTTTAACGCGGCGGTTCCGTTTCGGAGTCAGCTGATTTCCTTTTCCAGCCTGACAGATTTAAAGCTGTTTTGTGAAAAATCCATCAACGACAAGGTTGTGATCGGTTCGGATAACTGGCTGTTTTACAGCATGGAATCGGACATTGATGATTATAAGGGAACAAATCTGTTTACAGAAGGACAGCTTGCACAGATCGCATCGCAGCTTACGACATCGGAGCAGTGGCTTTCCAACCGGGACAGTGAATTTATCCTGATGATTGCACCGAATAAGGAGACGATTTACGGAGAAGAGCATCTTCCTTCCTATTATAAAAAGGCGGAAGAAACGCGGACAGATCAGCTGATCGCTTATCTGAAGAAGAATACAGATATCCGTATTGTATATCCGAAAGAGGAAATGCTGAAATATAAGAAGGAATATTCCCTGTACTGGCACTATGACACGCACTGGAACGCTGCCGGCGGCTATATTGGGGCGAAAGCGCTGTTAAGGGAGTTGGGAGACGAGCTTCCAGAGGTGGAGGACATTACCTTTACTCCGGATACCTTTTCCGGATATGATCTTGCAAGAATGATGAATCTGCAGAGCTACTACGAAAAAAATATGCCTGCGGAAGAAAATTATATCGTGACTGGTTACAACGGCAACAATTTGCAGGCAGTCTCTATTGACGATGCGACGGCTCTGGTGTATCATTCAGATGCGCCGGATACGAGAAAGCTGTTCATGGTGAGGGATTCCTTCGCCGGAGGAATGGCGGGACCGGTGGCGAGCAGCCTTTCAGACTGCTATATGGCTCATTGGAACGGATTTTTTACGCAATCTATGGTAGAAGAACAAAAGCCGGATGTTTTTGTTCTGGAGCTGGTAGAGAGACGGCTGGATTATCTGCTTTCTTTCTGCCTGACAGACTGAGCAGAAAGGTAACGGATGGGAACAAAAAATAAGGGAGAAGGCAGTTCCTTTGTAAAACAGGCCGGCATTCTGGCTGCTGCCGGCATTATCTGTCGAATTATCGGCCTATTGTACAGAAGCCCCCTGACGGGAATTATCGGAGAGACAGGAAACGGCTATTATGCGCCGGCGTATCGCTATTATCAGATGATTTTGCTGATCTCTTCCTATAGCATTCCGTCGGCGGTATCCAAAGTAATTTCACAGAGACTGGCAACCCACCAGTACAAAAATGCGCAGCGGATTTTTCACTGCTCGATTATTTATGTTGTTGTCGTGGGCGGAATCGCCAGTCTGTTTGCGTTTTTTGGAGCAGATTTTCTGATTCCGGGACGGGCGGCGATGGTGCTTCGGACGCTTGCACCGACAATTTTCTTTTCCGGTCTTCTCGGCGTTTTGAGAGGATATTTTCAGGCAAACCGAAGCATGGTGCAGACGTCCGTTTCACAGATTCTGGAGCAGATTTTAAATGCGGCGGTCAGCATGCTGGCGGCATGGGGGCTGATGCAGATGTTTGCTGGGGAAGACGAGCTGACCCGTGCTGCGTGGGGGGCAGTCGGAAGTGCAGTCGGAACCGGTGTCGGCGTGCTGATAGCATTGGCGTTTATGCTGATGATTTACCATATGAACCGGAAAATAATCCGCCGCAGGATAGAGCGGGATCGTTCCAGAGATTTGCTGGAAACCGGCGAGATTTTCAAGATCATTCTTTTTATGGTAACGCCGGTTCTGCTGAGTACGTTTGCATATAATGCGAGCGCACTGATCAACCAGACCCTGTATCTGAATCTGATGCAATCGGTACACAACGCTTCTTATGATGATATTACGATTATTAACGGTATTTACGATACGGAAGCGGTCGGACTTTCCAATATTCCGATTGCAATCGCGTCTGCGATGGCTTCCGCAATTCTGCCGAGCATTGCAGGAAGTTTTGAGACAAAGAAGAAAAAAGACGTCCGGCACAAAATCAGCGTGGCGATCAAGACGATCATGTTTATCGCGATTCCGTCTGCAGTCGGCATGACGGTATTATCCAGACCGATCGTATGGCTGTTGTATAATACGAATACGGACAGCATCCGTCTGGGCGGACGCCTTCTGGCGGCGCTTGGCGCGAGCATCGTGTTCTATTCCCTTTCCACACTGAGCAATTCGATCCTGCAGGCAGTCGGCAAGGCGTCGAAGCCGGTTACAAACGCGGTGATTGCGCTGGCGGTGCAGACTGTGGTGGCGGCAGCCCTCCTGATCTTTACAGATCTTGGTATTTACAGTTTGCCGATCGCCGTTACGGTATATTCTTTTATGATGTGCCTGTTAAATGGCATCGCGGTGAAAAAAGCGACCGGCTATCATCAGGAAATCGAGAAGACGTTTGTCCTGCCGCTGGTATCCTCTGCGATCATGGGGCTTGTGGTTGCAGGTATTTATTATGGGCTGACGCTGACAGTGCTGAAAGGATATCTCGGCAATGCGGTTGCACTGCTGCTTTCGGTGGCAATCGGCGGACTGACGTATTTTGCAGCGGCGTTAAAGCTTGGCGTCATGTCGAAAAAAGAACTGCTCGGAATTCCCGGAGGCAGTATGATTGTGAAATTTGCGGTAAGATTGCATTTGCTGAAGAATTAGACCGTAAATTTGTAATAGAATTGTAATAAATGCAGAAAAAGGCTGGATTTTTACCGCCTGCGGGAGTACAATATTTAAACTAGGTTGGTTTAACCTTTTCAAAAAAGAAAAATATTCAGGAGAATGATATATGAAAAAAACCAGTTTGTTCTGTCTGGCGCTGGGATTATCTGCAGCATTATGTGCATGTGGCTCTGCAGCGACAGAAACAACCCCTGTACCTGAAACGGATTCAGCTGTTGCAGCAACGGAAAGTAACGATACAACCGGAACAGAAAATGCAGCAGCGGAGACGGAAAGCGTTGTTACAGAAGACGCAGTTCCGACCAGCTACCTGACCGGTCTGGAATGCACCGAAGAGGAACGCGAACAGCGCCCGATGGCAGTTATGCTGAACAATATCAAGGCAGGAACCCCGCAGGCAGGAATCGGACAGGCATCCGTGATTTATGAAGCGCCGATGGAAGGCGCGGATGTGACCCGTCTGATGCCGTTGTTTGAAAACTGGCAGAATCTGGATACGATCGGCTATATCAGAAGCAGCCGTGATTATTTTGTATACAGCGCACTGGAATTCGATGCGATTTATGCGCATTTCGGACAGGCTACTCCTTATGTCGGCGATCTGTTAAATAGCGATCTGGTGGACAACATCAGCGGCGCGGTTGCAGGAATTGACCGTCCGGCTTCCAAAGCGTTCATGCGGACGGATAAGCGGAAAGCACCCCACAATGTGTATACAACCGGTGAAGCACTGGCAGAAGCGGCAGAGAAATTTGAATACAGCCTGACTTATCACGATACGCATAAGCAGAAATTTGCCTTTGCACCTCTGGGCGAAAAGGCAGACTATCCGGATAACGATACCGTTGTCCTGATGTATCCCGGCGGTGAAAAGACCGGTGTTGGAAACGGCTATTCCAATGTGCAGGCTTATTTTGAATATAACGATGAAGACGGAAAATATTATCGTTATCAGTACGGTGACAAGCATATTGACGAGACAACCGGCGAACAGCTGGCAGTCGATAACGTTATTTTCCAGTATTGTCACGGCGAGTTCCGGGATTCCAAAGGCTATATGGCATTTGATATGCACGGCGGCTGGGAGCCCGGTGCAGATCTGACCAATTACAAGGTTCAGGTATTTACCGGAGGTAAGATGGTAGAAGGAACCTGGTCAAGATATTCGGATACCGATCCGGCGCTGTATGTGGATGCAGACGGTAACCCGATCCGGCTAAATCGCGGAAAAACATGGGTTTGCCTGATCTGGAACGAACATGCGGATGACGTTGTACTGAAGTAATCCGAAAATCTGAGAGGTACACGATAGTATGAAAGAAGTTTGGGCAAGTTTTCGTCTGGCTTTTTCGATGTATTCGATTTTTCCTGCCAGGCAGATCAAAAAAACCCGTAGAAATATGAAGTATATTCTGATTTTCGTACCGCTAGTCGGCGCGATTATCGGGTTCATTCTAAAACAGTGGCAGGTGATCAGCCCGTATCTGATCGATAAAGATCTGCTGGGCGCGGTTATCTGTGCGATGCTTCCGATCTTTTTATCGGGCGGCGCGTTTCTGGATGGTTTCTTCCGGACAGTAGATGCGCTCAGTTCCCATCAGCCGAGGGAAGTCAAGCTGGAAATCCTGCGGGATTCCCACAGCGGATACTTCGCAATTATTATCTGTGTCTGCTATTTCTTCCTGATCGTCGGTCTTTGGAGCGAAATGCCGCTGGACAGCTGGCCGGTTCTTGCATATGGCTTCATACTTTCCAGAGCGCTCTATGGTCTTTCGATCGAATGCTTCCCGCATTCGCAGGAAAGCAAATGCTCCCTGTATGTCGGAAAAGGCAAAAGCAGAGGAATTGTGATCGCATTTATGATCGCTTATATCGTGATCTCTGTAGTGGGCATGCTGATGTGCGACATTCAGGTAGCGATTCCGTGTCTGGTCGGTGCGCTGCTCGCATTTTTGTACTATTGCTATGTGGCGTTCCATCATTTCGGGGGAATTACAGAGGATATCGCATGCTTCTTTGTTCAGGTGTGTGAAATTATGATGCCGCTCGTTGTACTGCTGACCAGCATTGCGACGAGACTGGATATTGCAGGGGAACTGTAAACAATAGAATGCACGCTCTGCGAGCATTCTATTGTCATGAATTAAAAACTGTTACGAGCCGGTGCAGATGTTTTAATCTGTACCGGCTCGTTTATGTTGTAGGGCGTGCCTGCACCGCAGATTGCCGCAGTGTATCGCACCTGCCTTTCATTTTTTACTTTTGTCCGTTGTTCGCTGCGCTCAGCCTAAACTGCTCCTTCGCATAGACCGCTGCGCCCAGCATTCCGGCGGCGTCTCCGAGAACTGCAGTGACGATCGTACAGCAGCCATAGGGAATCCGCAATGCATGGGTATCCAGAATTTCACGGGTGTACTGAAGCAGGCGATCGCCCATACGGGACATGCCGCCGCCGACGATGATGATTTCCGGATTGTACAGGCTGAAAACGGCGCACAGACCGTAGCCGAGCAGCTCTCCGGTTTCTCTCATGGTCTCAATAGCAACAGCATCCCCGTCATCGTAGGCACGGGAAAGCATGTCTGCAGTGACCTTATCAAGGTCATTATCTACCCAGTCACAGATGATGCTGTGCTGTCCCAGTTGGACTTTTTCCCGAAAGGTGCGCAAAATACCGAGGGCAGAAACATAGCGCCCAAGGCAGCCGGAGCTTCCGCAGCGGCATTCCCGTCCTTCACGGAACATATTGATATGCCCGATTTCGCCTGCGGAACCGGTAGCACCGTAGATCACGCGTCCGTCGATGACCGCAGCGCCGCCAAGCCCGGTTCCGAGGGTGATCATCAGGACGTTATTGCGGTTTTTGCCGGCTCCGAATTTCCATTCCCCATAGAGATTGACACGTGCATCATTATCGATATAGGTCGGGATATGAAGATGGCTCTCCATCCAGGCGACGATCGGAACCTCCTCCCATTTCGGAAAATTCGGGGAAAAACGGGAAATACCGTTTTTGATATCGAGGATGCCGGGGACGCCGATGCCCATGCAGGTGATATCCTGACAGGTCAGGTGAAGCTCATCGAGAAGTGCAAGAATAGCATCATAAATGCGATTGAGGACGTGCTCCGAGCCGAAACGAACCTCGGTGGGGGTGCGTTTTTCTCCGAGCTTATGAAAAAAATCATCGAAAACAGAAATTTTAATATTGGTTCCACCGAGATCAAGCCCGATATAGGTTGCCATAAAATCCTCCTATTTACAGGTGCGTTTGCCGGAAAGCAGGAACTGCACCGTGGTTTTAACAGCTGAAAAACGTTTATATCCATTCTTTTTTCAGTATAACATATGCCCTGTGGAAGAAAAAGTGGAACTGTCAAAAATAGTGTGATAGAATATGGACAGATTTCAAACTCACAAAGATGCAGAAAAGAAGGATAATACTATGATTGCAGAACAATATCGAAAAATGCTGGATGCAAAGTCAGTGATCCGGCAGTTGTCCGAGAAGGCGACGAAGCGAGCGCAGATAATTGGTGCAGAGAATGTATTCGATTACAGCCTGGGAAATCCGTCCGTACCGGCACCGGCAGAGTTTAAGCAGGCACTGCTGGACCTGATTGAGAAGGAAGATCCGATGACCCTGCACGGCTACAGCCCGACGCTCGGTATCCCGTCTGTGAAGACGGCGATTGCGGAGTCCTTAAACTGCAGATTTGACATGAACTACGGACCGGAGCATATTTTCCCGGTTTCCGCAGCAGCGGCGGCAATCGCGCATGCGCTGCGTGCAGTGACTGTGCCGGGGGATGAAGTGCTGACCTTTGCTCCGTTTTTTCCGGAATATCATCCATATGTAGATCTGACCGGAGCCGTTTTAAAGGTTGTTCCGGCTGACACGAAGAGCTTCCAGATCAATTTCGAAGCGTTTGAAGAAATGTTGGGACCGAGAGTTGCGGCAGTGTTGGTGAATACACCGAACAATCCGTCCGGCGCAGTTTATTCGGCGGAGACGTTGACGAAGCTGGCGCAGGTTCTGACGAGAAAAGCAGAACAATACGGGCATGATATTTTCCTGATTTCGGATGAACCGTATCGGGAAATCGTATTTGACGGCAAACAGCAGCCGTATGTATCGAAATTTTATGCCAATACGATCAGCTGCTACTCTTTTTCCAAGGCGCTGTCGCTGCCGGGCGAGAGAATCGGCTATCTGGCGGTCAATCCGGCGTGTCCGTATGCGGCGGAGATCGTAAATATGTGCGGACAGATTTCGAGGGGAATCGGCCATAACTGCCCGACGTCCCTGATGCAGCTGGCGGTATCGAAGGTGCTCGACCTGACCTCCGATTTCTCCGTCTATGAAAAGAACCGCAACCTGCTCTACGAATGCCTGACGGACTGTGGCTTCGAGGTTGTGAAGCCGGAAGGAACCTTTTACATCTTCCCGAAAGCCCCGGAAGCAGACGCGGCGGCATTTTGTCAGAAAGCGCTGCAGTACGATCTGGTGCTCGTTCCGGCGGATTCGTTCGGCTGTCCCGGATATTTCCGCATGGCATATTGCATCGATACGGAGAAGGTGGAGCGTTCCCTGCCGGTGCTGCGCAAAATGATGAAAGAAATCTATGGTTGAATGGAAAACCCTGATATCATAAAATGAGTAAAACGACAAATGAGACAGCAGGAGTTTTGCAGCAAGGAGGCGCATATCTATGATGTATCAGGCGGGACTGGTGCTGGAGGGCGGCGCGATGAAGGGCGTTTACACCGCCGGCGTGCTGGATTTTTTTCTGGATGCAGGAATCGACTTTGCCAAATGCTACGGCGTTTCGGCAGGAGCGTGCTGCCTGTGCAGTTATCTTTCCAGACAAAAAGGCAGACAGTACAGCGTTTTTACCGACTATCTTGAGGATAAAAACTATTGGGGTCTTTCGAGCCTGTTAAGGACCGGCGATTATTTCAATGTCCAGATGTGCTATCACGATATCCCGGAGCACTTAAATCCGTTCGACTACGAGACGTTTGATAAAAATCCGAGTAAAGGATACGCGGTCGTAACCAACATTGAAACCGGACTGGCCGAGTATCTTCCGATGAAGAATATGCACAGGAATATCGATGCAGTGCGCGCATCGGCATCGATGCCGCTTGTGTCAAGGCCGGTAGAGATTAACGGAAAGCTGTACTTAGACGGCGGACTTGCGGATTCTATCCCACTGCTGCATGCCGTGACGGACGGATGCCGCAAAAATGTCGTTGTGATGACAAAAGAGGTGGGCTATCGTCGTGTCCAGTCAAAGCATCTGGAACTGATCAAAGCCAGATATGCGAAATATCCGAAGGTATACGAGCTGATGGTAAACCGCGCAGCAGCCTATAACCAGCAGCTGGATTATCTGGAAGCGGAGGTAAAAAATGGCGCTGCGTTTTTGATTCAGCCATCCCACCCAAATGAAGTGGGACGCATCGAAAAAAACAGGAAAAAGCTGCGCGCGCTTTATGAAGAAGGATATCAGGAAGCAGCGCGCCGCAAGGAAGAGCTGATCGCTTTTCTGGAAAAATAAAGGAGGCAGAAAATGTTATCATTTATTGAAATTTTAAAGGCGATTCTGTTCGGAATCGTAGAGGGCATCACCGAGTGGCTGCCCGTCAGCAGCACAGGTCATATGATTCTGTTAAATGAGTTCGTTCATATGAACGTTTCAGAGGAATTCTGGGATATGTTCCTGGTTGTCATCCAGTTGGGCGCGATTTTAGCGGTTGTGCTGCTGTTCTGGAAACAGATCTGGCCGTTTAATTTTACCGGAAGGTCCAAAACAAACGGCATTGTGAAAAAGGACATCATGAAAATGTGGTTCAAGATCATTGTTGCCTGCATTCCGGCGGCAGTAGTCGGTCTGCTGTTCGACGATATCCTTGAAAAATATCTTTACAACCCGATTACGGTTGCAGTGATGCTGATCCTGTTCGGTATCGGATTTATCCTTGTAGAAAATGGTCATAAAGGAAAACGTGCAAGAGTCCGCAGTCTGGCACAGCTTACCTATAAGGATGCGATTATCATCGGTCTGTTCCAGCTGATTGCGGCAATCTTTCCAGGAACCTCCCGTTCCGGAGCAACCATTCTGGGAGGCCTGATGATCGGCGTTTCCAGAACCGTTGCAGCGGAGTTCACGTTCTTTCTGGCGATTCCGGTTATGCTGGGGGCGAGCCTGTTAAAGGTGATCCGCTTCGGTTTTGCTTTTTCAATGGCGGAGGCAGTGATCCTGCTGGTTGGCATGGTAATTGCTTTTATTGTATCCGTGCTTGTGATTCGCTTCCTGATGGGCTACATCAAAAAACATGACTTCAAGGTGTTTGGCTGGTATCGAATCGTGCTCGGTATCCTGGTGCTGCTGTATTTCTTTGTAATTAAATAATAGAATGCACGCTCTGCGAACATTCTATTATCATGAATAATAGAACGCACGCTCTGCGAACATTCTATTATCATGAATAAAAGATTGCAAAAGCTGCTTTGCGGCGGGCAATTGGTAGAAACTGATCTGAATTGTGGACTGTCCGGTGCGACAGTCCCTTTTTTTGTTCCTGATAATAGAATACATGCTCGTAAGAGTCACATCTTGCCGGGAAATGTAAAAAATTTTACATGAATTTTACAAAAACGGTGGGCAGATTTTACGGACGCCTGTTACAATGAGCTGGAAATGAAGATCAGATCAAAAAGGAGAGAGTTATGCAACTGGAAGGAATTTCGGTATTGTTTTCATTTATCGGCGGCCTGGGAATGTTTCTATACGGCATGCATGTAATGGCGAACGGCCTGCAGCATTTTGCGGGCGGAAAGATGCAGCGGCTGATGAGTTTTCTGACGCAGAACAGGCTGATGGCAATTCTGGTAGGAACCCTCGTCACGGCAGTGATTCAGAGCTCTTCCGCGACGACAGTTATGGTGGTCGGCTTTGTCAATGCCGGGATGCTGAATCTGTCGCAGGCGGTCGGCGTCATTATGGGTGCAAACATCGGTACGACGATCACCGCGTGGCTGGTATCCCTGAGCGAGTTCGGCAGTTTTTTGAACCCGGAATTTTATGCGCCCCTGCTGCTGGGAATCGGCGCATTTGTCATTTTATTTGCAAAATCAGACAAAAAGAAACAGATCGGTGAAATCCTGATCGGATTTGCCGTGCTGTTTATCGGCCTTTCCTTTATGTCCGACGCGATTAAGCCCTATCGGGATTCGCCGATCTTTTCCAATGCGTTTACCATGCTCGGCAAAAATCCGCTGCTCGCGATCCTGACAGGTACAGTTGTAACGGCGATTATCCAGAGCTCTTCTGCTTCCGTCGGCATTTTGCAGACGCTGGCAATGAACGGCATCGTCAACTGGAAATCCGCAGTGTTTATTACGCTCGGACAGAATATCGGTACCTGTGTGACCGCGCTTTTATCCGGCGTTGGTTCCGGCAGAAACGGAAAACGCGCGTCTGTCATCCATCTTTCCTTTAATGTCATTGGCGCGGTACTGTTCGGCATAATCATGTATGTGCTGTTTTTGATTTTCCCGGCATGGGGCGCGTCTACGATGAGCAGCGTGGACATTTCCATTTTCCATACGGTATTCAATATCACCTGTACCGTGGTGCTGCTTCCGTTTGCAGAAAAGCTCGTCTGGGTTTCCGGCAAGCTCGTGCCCGGGACAGAGGAAACAGAGGACGAGCTGGAGGGCAGCGAAGCAAGAAAGATGGCGAAGCGCTTAGACAGCAGAGTGCTTGGAAATCCGCTCTTTGCGCTGGCAACGGTAGTGCGTGAAGTTTCTGTGATGGGGCATGCGACCTGCCAGAACCTGGAGCTTGCGCTTGCGGCCGTGTCAGAAGAAAATCCGCAGAAGGCGCAGAAGGTATACGAGCGGGAAAAAGATATCAACAGTATGGAAAAAATCCTGACGGAGTTTTTGGTAGAGGTAGATAATCTTTCCTTGACAGAGGGGCAGCAGGAGCAGGTGAAAAACCTGTTTTATACGGTCAGCGACATCGAACGGGCGGGCGATCATGCGGAAAACATCGCAGAGCTGGCGGAGACGCTATCGAAAAATTCCGGCAGTTTTTCCAAAAAGGGAAAAGCGGATCTGGAACTGATTTCCGCCCAGACAATGCAGTCCTTGCAGATTGCGGTAGAATCGAGGGAAACAGGTTCTGTCAAGTCTGCAAATGCAGTCCGTGTGCTGGAGCAGAGCGTTGACCAGCTTGAGGAAGAAATGCGCGAAAAACATATCCGCAGACTTTCTAAAGGAAAATGTGACCCGGAGAGCGGTGTGATCTTCCTGGATATTATAAGCAATCTGGAACGGATTTCTGACCATGCAGTCAATGTTGCAGACTATGTAAAGGCAGAAGCTGAGGCCGGGATACCGGCGATCCGGATCTAAGGCTGACGGTATGGCGGAGAAAGAAGATCATATCACACAGATACCTGGCAGAGCTTATCGAACGGAGCTGAGATTACACTGTGCAGCACATCGTACACGACATGCGCAGCGGGTATCATACATATAGAAAAGGAGAATCCGGAATGATCTATATTATAGAGGACGATGAAAATATCAGAAATCTGGTTCAGGTGGCACTGAACGGTTCCGGCTATGAGACTGCGGCATTTGAAACTGCGGAGGAAGCACTTGGCGCATTTAAAGTAAAGGCTCCCCAGCTGGCGATTTTTGATCTGATGCTGCCGGGAATGGACGGACTGGAAGCAATCCGTAAAATTCGTGCAAACGATGCATGGAAAAAGCTTCCGGTGCTGGTGCTGACGGCGAAGGATAAGGAATACGACAAGGTAGCAGGACTGGATGGGGGCGCAGACGACTATATGACCAAGCCCTTCAGCGTGCTGGAGCTGCTGGCACGGGTGCGTTCCCTGCTGCGCCGTACCAAAGAGGAGGAACCGGAACAGCCGAAGCTTTTCGACTGCGGTGCCCTGCATCTGGATCTGGAAACGCGGGAAGTAAAGGTAAATGGAAGAGAGGTCCTTTTAACCTACAAAGAATATGAGCTGCTTGTTTATCTGGCAGAAAATCAGAACCGTGTGGTATCGCGGGATGAGCTTTTGGATAAGCTCTGGGACTGGCGGGCGGACGTGGAGACGAGAACGCTCGATATCCATATCAAGACCCTTCGCCAGAAGCTGGGGGAAGAGGCGGGACACTACATTAAAACGGTGCGCAGCGTCGGCTACCGTTTTATGAAGCCGCAGGAATAGGAAAGAAAAAGGAAAAATGGGGAAATGAAAAAAATTATGATAAAAAATCCGATACTGGTCCGCTTTGGCATGATCTTAGTATTGGCGCTGGCGATCAGCAGTATTGTTTCGTCTTTTTTTCTTGGAAGCCGGATGCGGCAGGAAAATGTGGAGATGATGGAAAAGACGATTTCCGTAGTCGAATACACACTCAATACGGACAAACCGTTGCAGGAGCAGCTGCAGAAGGTTCATGCATCTGCACTGGATGCAAATGTCCGGGTTACGATAATCGCAAAAGACGGAACAGTGCTTGCTGATTCTGATCTGAAAAATGTGGACGGTATGGAAAATCATCTTGACAGGCAGGAGGTAAAGGAGGCACTTGAAAAGGGTGAGGGCAGTTCGACCCGTTATTCTGAAAGTCTTGGTCAGGAGATGCTGTATGTAGCAAAGCTTTCAGAGGATGGAAAGGCTATTATTCGTATGTCGATTCCCTACACCGGCCTTTTCCGGTATATGATCGTAGTGCTTCCGCTTCTGCTTGTCGGAATGATAGTTGCGTTTGCTGTAAGTGTTGCAGTTGCGGCGAGATATTCCGGATATATTCGCTCTGATGAAATCAAACGGCAGATGGTGCAGATGGAGCGGGACCGTAAAATTCGCCAGGAATTTTTCAGTAATGCCTCCCATGAGCTTAAAACGCCGATTACGTCCGTGCGGGGCTATGCGGAGCTGTTGAGTCAGGATTTTGTCAAGGATGAGGCGACCAGGAAGGATTTCCTTGCGAGGATTTTAAAGGAAACAGAGCATATGACAAGTCTGATCGATGATATCCTGATGATCTCGCGGCTGGAAAGCAAGGATGCGGAGGTGACGTTGAGTAAGGTGAATTTAAAAAGCGTGATGGACGAGGTCCTGGAATCCCTGACACCACAGGCGGCATCCTGTAAGGTGGAAATTTCGGGCTCGTGTGGAAATGTGATCCTCCAGGCAAGTCTGCAGCAGATGCGGGAGCTTTTATCAAATCTGATCAGCAATGGCATCAAATACAACCATCCGGGCGGACATGTCTGGACAAAAATCTGGCAGGAGCCAGAGGCAATATATATAGAAGTAAAGGATGATGGCGTAGGAATCGATCCGGAGGATCAGAAACGTGTCTTTGAACGCTTTTTCAGGGTGGACAAGGGAAGAAGCCGAAAAATGGGCGGAACCGGCCTGGGACTGTCGATTGTGAAGCATATCACGGCGTATTATGGGGGCAGTGTAAGGCTTACCAGTGAGCCTGGAGCCGGAAGTATATTTTTTGTCGAAATTCCGATGTCCGGAATAAATAAAATGTAAAAATATTGTCTAAAAAGCGTTAATTCTTTCGGCAAAAACAGAGGAAAGGTTGACAATATCTGGTTTTAGAAGTAAACTAATCACTAAATTCAGGTAATTGCTAGATAATGATATGACAAGGAGAATGGATACCTGGGTGTTAAGGAGGAGATCATTATGAGAAAAAGCACAGTGAAGAAAACTGTAACAAAGGCACCCGTTAATAAAAAAGAAACCGTAAAAGCTGAGACTGTTGCGGCAGTAAAGACCGAAGAACCCAAGACAGAGGTTGCTGAAGCAAAGGTAGAAGAAAAAGCTGTTGAAGCAAAGGCAGAAGAAAAAGCAGTTGAAGCAGAAGCAACAGCTGCAGCTAAAGCAGAGGAAAAGCCCGCAGCAAAGAAAACAGCTGCAAAGAAGATCACAACAGCAAAGGCAACCGCTGAAAAGAAAGCGCCTGCAAAGCGCGCAACAAAAGCAGCAGCTGTAAAGACCGAGGTAAGCGTTCAGTTTGCAGGCAAGGAATACACAACTGAGAGACTGGTTGAGATTGCCAAAGATGTATGGCAGTATGACCTGGGCAACGCACCGGAAGAGTTCAAGAGCGTTGAGCTGTATGTAAAGCCGGAAGAGAGCGCAGTATACTATGTGATCAACGGTACAACAAGCGGAAGCTTCGGAATCTAAGTGTCTGAGCAGACACCGCAATCGAAAGCAGGCGTCGCCATAATCTGAGCGGGCGCTGCAGAGTCAGAACGTACATAATACACAGAAATAAGAACAGCCGTATCGGGGACGAATCCTTCCCGGTGCGGCTGCTTTTTTTCATAAATTCTCCATTCCGCAGGCGCTTTGCGCCGAAGGGATCGCGAGGCGAACGTCCAGTTCGGCTCTGCGATCCTAGCTACTTTGTGACGCCTGCGGCACAAATAGCTGTGCGAAAAATAAGCGATCACGCTTATTTTTCACACTATCTTCACAAGTATTTTGGGAAAATCTGTTGACAATAGAGTAGGGGAGTGGTAATGTAATCATCAGAAGGTGTTAGCACTCCAATTGATTGAGTGCTAACAAATCGGAAAGCAGGTGAGAACGTGGAACTCGATGAAAGGAAAAAGAAAATTCTGCAGGCAGTTATTCGGAACTATCTGGAGACAGGAGAGCCGGTGGGCAGCAGGACAATTTCCAAGTATACCGATTTGAATTTAAGTTCCGCGACCATCCGCAATGAGATGTCCGATCTGGAAGAGATGGGCTACATTTTACAGCCGCATACTTCTGCAGGACGGATTCCTTCTGATAAGGGTTACCGCTTTTATGTAGACACCATGCTGGGTGAGCGGGAACGTGAAGTGGAAGAGTTAAAAGGTCTGCTTCTGGAAAAGGATGAAAAGATGGACACTCTCTTAAAGAGAGTGGCGAGAGTGCTGGCGACCAACACCAACTATGCGGCGATGATCACCACACCCCAGTATCAGCGCAATAAGCTGAAATTCATCCAGCTTTCAAAAGTAGATGAGCATCAGCTTCTGGCAGTTGTTGTAGTAGAAGGCAATGTGATCAAGAACACGATGCTTCAGGTCGAAGAGGATCTGGATGATGCGACACTCCTGAAACTGAACATCCTGTTAAACACCCATTTAAACGGGCTGTCGATTGATGAAATCAATCTTGCGATGATTTCGGAGATGAAGCAGCAGGCAGGCGTTCACAGCGGCATTGTAAGCGGAGTGATTGATGCAGTTGCCGAAGCGATCCGGTCGGATGAGGATTTAAAGATCTATACCAGCGGAACCAATAACATCCTGAAATATCCGGAGCTGACGGACAATCGGGAAAAGACCAGCGAGCTGATCAATGTATTTGAAGAAAAGAAAGCGCTGGGAGAGCTGGTTCAGGACTCCCTTTCCGAAGAGAATAACACCGGCATTCAGGTTTATATCGGCAATGAGACGCCGGTTTCGTCCATGAAGGACTGCAGCGTCGTAACTGCAACCTATGAGCTGGGAGAGGGCATGAGAGGTACGATCGGAATCATCGGTCCCAAACGAATGGATTATGACAAGGTCATCGGTACCTTAAAGACACTGATGAACGAGTTGGATACTTTATATAAGAAGTAGAAAGGGTGACAGGCGTGGCAGAAGAGAGAATGGAAGAGGAAGTAAAGCAGGACACATCGGAAACCGAAACGCAGGAAAAACGGAATACGGAAGAATGTGAAGAAACTGCGGAGGCTTCCGCAGAAAATACAGAAACCCCGGAAGATGGGGAAACTTCTGAGGAAAAAGATAAAAAAGGCTTCTTTTCCGGAAGAAAAAAAGAGAAAAAGGAAGATGCCGTAAAGGCACAGATCAACGAGCTGCAGGATAAGGTAATGCGGCAGATGGCTGAGTTCGAGAACTTCCGCAAGCGCTCCGAAAAGGAAAAGTCTGCGATGTTCGAGACAGGCGCAAAGAGCGTGATCGAAAAGATCCTTCCTGTTGTGGATAATTTTGAAAGAGGACTTGCAACCGTACCGGAAGACGAAAAGGATGCTCCTTTTGTAGACGGTATGAACAAGGTTTACAGGCAGTTGCTAACAGAGCTTGAAAACCTCGGTGTAAAACCGATCGAAGCGGTCGGCAAAGAGTTCGATCCCAACTTCCACAACGCAGTGATGCAGGTGGAAAACGATGAGCTGGAACCCGGAACTGTAGCACAGGAGCTTTTAAAGGGCTACATGTACAGGGACACCGTGGTACGTCACAGCATGGTCGCTGTTGTGCAGGAATAAAAGCCTGCAGGCAGCTTTTCATAGATTTGAACAGAACATAAGACATTGCTTGAGATAGCCGATAAGGCAGAAGGAGAAAAGTTATGAGTAAGATTATTGGTATCGACCTTGGTACAACAAACAGCTGCGTAGCAGTTATGGAAGGCGGCAAGCCTACCGTTATCGCAAATGCAGAAGGAGCAAGAACAACACCTTCCGTAGTTGCATTCACAAAGACCGGTGAGAGACTGGTCGGCGAGCCTGCAAAACGTCAGGCAGTTACCAATGCAGACCGCACCATCGCTTCTATTAAGAGACATATGGGTACGGACTACAAGGTAGACATCGACGGAAAGAAATATTCCCCTCAGGAAATTTCCGCTATGATCCTGCAGAAGCTGAAAGCTGACGCAGAGAACTATCTGGGCGAGAAGGTATCCGAAGCAGTTATCACTGTTCCTGCATACTTCAACGATGCTCAGCGTCAGGCAACCAAGGATGCCGGCAAGATCGCAGGCCTCGATGTAAAGCGTATCATCAACGAGCCTACCGCAGCAGCTCTGGCATACGGACTTGACAACGAAAAAGAACAGAAGATCATGGTATACGACTTAGGCGGCGGTACATTCGATGTTTCCATCATCGAAATCGGCGACGGCGTTATCGAAGTTCTGGCAACCAATGGTGATACTCATCTGGGCGGCGATGATTTCGATAACAAGATCATTGATTGGATGGTTTCCGAATTTAAGGCTCAGCAGGGCGTAGACCTGTCTAAAGACAAGATGGCAATGCAGAGACTGAAAGAAGCAGCTGAAAAGGCGAAAAAGGAGCTGTCCAGTGCGACAACAACCAACATCAACCTGCCTTTCATCAGCATGAACGCAAACGGACCTCTGCACTTTGATATGGATCTGTCCAGAGCAAAATTTGATGAACTGACAAGCGATCTGGTAGAGCGTACTGCAATTCCGGTTCAGAACGCATTAAAGGATGCAGGCATTACCGCTTCCGAGCTTGGTAAGGTACTGTTGGTCGGTGGTTCTACCCGTATCCCGGCTGTACAGGATAAGGTAAAACAGCTGACCGGTCATGAACCCAGCAAGTCCTTAAACCCTGACGAGTGTGTTGCACTGGGTGCTTCCATCCAGGGCGGTAAGCTGGCAGGCGATGCAGGCGCAGGTGATATCTTGCTGCTGGATGTAACTCCTCTGTCTCTGTCCATTGAGACAATGGGTGGTATTGCAACCAGACTGATTGAGAGAAATACAACTATTCCTACTAAGAAGAGCCAGATCTTCTCTACTGCAGCTGATAACCAGACAGCCGTTGATATCAACGTTCTGCAGGGTGAGAGACAGTTTGCAAAGGACAACAAGTCCCTTGGACAGTTCCGTTTGGATGGTATCCCGCCTGCAATGCGTGGCGTACCGCAGATCGAGGTTACCTTCGATATCGATGCAAACGGTATCGTAAATGTATCCGCTAAGGATCTGGGCACAGGCAAGGAACAGCACATCACCATCACTGCTGGTTCCAACATGTCCGAAGACGATATCAACAAGGCAGTGAAGGAAGCTGCTGAGTTCGAAGCACAGGATAAGAAGAAGAAAGACGCAATCGACACCAGAAACAGCGCAGACTCCTTCGTATTCCAGACCGAGAAGGCTCTGAATGAGGTTGGCGATAAAGTAGACGCAAGCGCAAAGGCAGGCGTTGAAGCAGATCTGAATGCACTGAAATCCCTGTTGGAGTCCACCAAGGATCAGGAGCTGACAGACAGTCAGGTAGCTGACATCAAGGCAGCTCAGGAGAAACTGATGCAGTCCGCTCAGGCAGTATTTGCAAAGGTTTATGAGCAGGCGCAGGGCGCAGCTGGTCAGGCAGGTCCTGATATGGGTAATGCAGCAGGTGCAGGCAGCAATGCAGGTGCAGGCAGCAATCCGGATGATGATGTTATTGACGGAGACTTCAGAGAAGTATAAAATAATACCCGGTAAATCGGCACAGTGTCAGATGACGCTGTGCCGGACCGGAAGAATGTACAATGGGGGCCGGATTCTTTCAGGCCCCTATCCGTGTGTAAACGCATATCTGCAACCTATGCAGGACGGATGCTTTGCGGTATTTTTGCATATGCTGCAGATATGCGTTATATGAAGATAAGCTTTAATAGAGGAGTTTGAATTATGGCGGAACAGAAAAGAGATTATTACGAAGTCCTCGGTGTTGACAAAAATGCCGATGACGCCGCTCTCAAAAAGGCATATCGTGCTCTTGCCAAGAAATATCATCCGGATATGAACCCTGGAGATAAAGAAGCAGAAAAGAAGTTTAAGGAAGCATCCGAAGCATATGCTGTTTTGAGTGATCCCGAAAAGAGACGTCAGTACGATCAGTTCGGACATGCGGCATTTGACGGTGGTGCCGGCGGAGCTGGCGGCTTCGGCGGTTTTGATTTTAACGGCGCAGATTTTGGAGACATTTTCGGGGATATTTTCGGAGATCTCTTTGGCGGACGCAGAGGTTCTGCCGGCGCAAGAAGCGGCCCCATGAAGGGAGCAAACCTGCGCACCAGCGTCAGAATCACCTTTGAAGAGGCTGTATTCGGTACGGAAAAAGAAATCGAGCTGACGGTGAAGGAAGAGTGTAAGACCTGTCACGGCACGGGCGCGAAGCCGGGAACCAGCCCGGAAACCTGTCCGAAGTGCGGCGGCAAGGGTCAGGTTGTATTTACGCAGCAGTCTTTCTTTGGAACAGTCCGCAACGTTCAGGCGTGCCCGGACTGCGGCGGTACCGGTAAGATTATCAAAGAAAAGTGTACCGATTGTCACGGAAGCGGTTTTGTTCCGATGAAGAAACGGTTTGCAGTCACGATTCCGGCAGGTATCGACAACGGTCAGTGCAAGAGACTGGCAGGACAGGGCGAGCCCGGTATCAATGGCGGTCCGAGAGGTGATGTCCTGGTAGAAGTTATCGTTGGACAGCATCCGATTTTCCAGCGTCAGGATACCAACATCTACTCCACTGTTCCGGTTTCCTTTGCAGTGGCGGCGCTGGGCGGCGAAGTTGTCATCGATACCGTGGATGGTAAGGTGATTTATGACGTCAAGGCAGGCACCCAGACTGATACGAGAGTTCGTTTAAAAGGCAAGGGCGTACCGTCTCTGCGCAACAAGGATCTGCGCGGCGATCATTATGTAACTCTGGTTGTACAGACTCCCGAACATCTTTCTGCAGAAGCAAAAGAGCTGCTGCGCAAGTTCGACGAAGCGACAGAAGACAGCTTACATGCGGCAGAACGCATCAACAGCGGCGAAGCTCCGCATAAAGAAAAGAAAAAGCGCGGATTTTTCAATAAAGACAAATAACGCGAGTGGACTGTAACATGTAATTCAGGAAGTGGCAGGCGTTTTGTGCATTTTGCGGATGCACAAGCGCCTGTTTTTGTGTTATAGTAAAAAACTGAGTTAGTGTGTTTTCGGGAGGTGTTTCAGATGAAGTGGAAAAAATTTAAAATAAAAACCGTGACAGATGCAGAAGATATTATTATCAGCACCCTGTACGATATCGGGCTGGAGGGTGCGCAGATCGAGGACAAGGTTCCGTTGACCGCGCTGGAAAAGGAGCAGATGTTTGTAGACATTCTGCCGGACGGCCCTGCGGACGACGGCATCGCATATCTGAGCTTTTTTGTGGAAGAAAAAGAGGACGGCAGTCTGGAATTAAACGGCGAGCCTGTGACCGAAGCGCAGATCTGCGAAAAGGTGAAGGAAGAGCTGGACGGTCTGCGCATGTTTTGTGAGATCGGGGAAGGCAGCATTGCAGTAGATGAAACCGAGGATATCGACTGGATCAACAATTGGAAGCAGTATTTCCATCAGTTTTACATCGACGATCTTCTGGTAATTCCGTCCTGGGAGGAAGTCAAACCGGAGGATCAGGGCAAGATGATCCTGCACATTGATCCGGGCACGGCGTTCGGAACCGGTATGCATGAGACAACGCAGCTGTGCATCCGTCAGCTGAAAAAATTTATCACACCGGAGACAGAGCTTTTGGATGTGGGAACCGGCAGCGGTATTCTGGCAATTCTATCTCTGATGTACGGCGCAAAGCATGCGGTCGGAACAGACCTCGATCCCTGCGCGGTGGATGCGGTTGCGGACAATATGGCAAACAACGGCATTGCACCGGAGCAGTTTGAAATGATGATCGGAAATATCATCAATGACAAGGCAGTCCAGGATCAGGTGGGCTATGAAAAATACGATATCGTCGTTGCGAATATTTTAGCGGACGTTCTGGTTCCGCTGACACCCGTGATTGTAAATCAGCTGAAAGAAGGCGGCATTTACATCACATCCGGTATCATCGATGATAAGGAAACGGTCGTAACGGAGGCGGTAAAGGCAGCAGGCCTGGAACTGCTCGAGGTAACATATCAGGGCGAATGGGTCAGCGTGACCGCACGGAAGAAGGAAATGCAGTGTGCTGATTCATGACAATAGATGCTCGCAGAGAGTGCATTCTATTGTTCATGACAATAGAATTCTCACAGAGCGTGCATTCTATCGTTCATGACAATAGAATGTTCGCGGAGCGTACATTCTATTGTTTAAATGCAACACAGGTTGAAGCGCGTCGTACAGACGAAAAGAAACCAAAAGGGGCGTCAGAAATCAAATGTATCAGTTTTTTGTGGAGCCTTCCCAGATCCAGGGCAATCGGATTGTGATAACGGGAAGCGATGTCAACCATATTAAAAATGTGCTTCGGATGAAGCCGGGCGAAGAAATTGCAGTATCCAACGGTACAGACGGCAAGGAATACCGCTGCGGGATCGAAGAGCTTCTGGAGGAGGAAATTATCTGTACGCTGCGGTTTATCAAAGAAGACGGGCTGGAGCTGCCGGCGCGGGTGACTTTTTTTCAGGGGCTGCCCAAGGCGGACAAGATGGAATTTATCGTGCAGAAGCTGGTGGAGCTCGGCGCATACCGGATTGTGCCGGTGGCGTTGAAGCGCAGTGTCGTTCATCTGGATGAAAAAAAGGCGAAAGCGCGGCAGGCGCGCTGGCAGTCGATCGCAGAAGCAGCAGCGAAGCAGAGCAAGCGCCGGATTGTGCCGGAGGTTGGGGCAGTCTGCACTTTAAAGGAAGCGCTGGAACAGACGAAGCAGATGGATTTAAAACTGATTCCCTACGAGCTTTCCGAAGGGATGATGCGGACGAGGAAGCTGATCGAAAGCGCAGCGCCCGGTCAGGAAATCGGTGTGTTTATCGGTCCGGAGGGCGGCTTTGAAGAGGCAGAGGTAGAGCTTGCGATGCAGTCCGGATTTATGCCGGTGACGCTGGGCAAGCGGATTTTGCGGACGGAGACAGCTGGGCTGACCGTGATGGCGTGGCTGATGTACCAGTTGGAAGACTCCGGCATATCATAAAGCAGGAAACGGTTTGCCCTGTGGCGACCGGGTTCAAACGGATTTTTTTCGAGATTTGGAAAAAGCAGGTGAAAGGTTATGGAATGTTATCTGGACAACTCGGCTACAACGCGGTGTCTGGACAGCGCGGCAGCGCTGATGGCCGGGATTTTATGTACGGACTACGGAAATCCGTCCAGTTTGCATCATAAAGGGGTGCAGGCGGAGGAATATGTCCGCCATGCGCGGGAAGTGATTGCAAAGACGTTAAAGGTTACGCCCAAGGAGATCTTCTTTACCTCCGGCGGGACGGAGTCGGATAATCTGGCGCTGCGCGGTGCAGCGTATGCAAATGCACGGCAGGGCAAGCATCTGATTACGACATCGATCGAGCATCCGGCGATCCTCAATACGATGCAGTATCTGGAGCAGCAGGGCTTTGAGGTGACGTATCTGCCGGTCGATGAAAACGGAAAAATCCGTTTGTCCGATCTGGAAGCGGCGATCCGTCCGGATACGATTCTGGTTTCGATCATGCACACAAACAATGAGATCGGAGCCCTTGAGCCGATCGCAGAGGCGGGCGAGCTGATCAAACGCGTCAATCCGAACACGCTGTTCCACGTGGACGCTGTGCAGGGCTATGGCAAGGCAAAAATTCTGCCGAAACGAATGAAAATTGACATGCTGTCTGTTTCGGGACACAAAATCCACGGACCAAAGGGAATCGGATTTTTGTATGTCGGGGATCGCGTGAAAATCCGTCCGATCGTGTTCGGCGGCGGACAGGAGCGGGGATTGCGCTCCGGTACAGAAAATGTTCCGGCAATCGCAGGCATGGGAAAAGCGGCAGAGGAGATGTATCAGAACCTGGATACCGATCTGGATCGGATGTATGCGCTGAAACAACGACTTGCCGATGGTATTTCCACGATGGAAAACGTGCGGATCAATGGACTTTGCGGACGGGACAGCGCACCGCATGTGTTGAGCGTGTCGTTTGCGGGTGTGCGCAGCGAGGTGCTTCTGCATGCGCTGGAGGAACGGGAAATCTATGTGTCCGCAGGAAGCGCGTGCGCATCGAATCACCCGGATACGGCAGGGAGCGCGACGCTTCGGGCGATCGGTCTGCCGAAGGAGCTGTTGAATTCGACGATCCGTTTCAGCCTTTCCGTCTTTACGACAGAGGAAGAAATTGATTATACGGTACAGGTGCTGCACGAGCTGGTTCCGATGCTGCGCCGGTTTACCAGAAGATAAAAGGATACCTCCGCTTTTGAGGCGCAGACGACCGGGAAAGCGGGAGAGCAATATGCTGCAGCCTGCCTGCGGTCGGAGGACAGACGGCAGGCAAATGCTGCGGATAAAGAAAGGAAATGAGCATGTATAAAGCTTTTCTGATTAAATATGCAGAAATCGGCGTAAAGGGCAAAAACAGGGATCTGTTTGAGGAAGCGCTGGTTCGCCAGATCAAGTATGCGTTAAAGCGCTGCGAAGGAGAATTCCGGGTACGCCGAACGAGAGGACGTATCTATATTGATGTATTATCGGATGATTATGACTATGAAGAAACCATCGACAACTTGAAGACTGTCTGCGGCGTCAGCGCGATCTGTCCGATGGTTCAGCTCGAAGACGAAGGCTTCGACAAGCTGTGCGAGAGTGCGGTTTCCTATATGGACGAGCACTATCCGGACAAAAACATCACCTTCAAGGTCAATGCGCGCCGTGCCCGCAAAAACTATCCTGTGGAGTCGATGGAGATCAATGCATCTGTCGGTGAAAAGATCCTGCAGGCGTTCCCTGAGATCCGCGTGGACGTCCACAATCCTGACGTGATGCTTTATATCGAGGTACGCGAGCATATTTATATTTATTCGATCGAAATTCCCGGTCCCGGCGGTATGCCGGTCGGCACCAACGGTAAGGCAATGCTGCTGTTATCCGGCGGTATCGATTCTCCGGTTGCCGGATTTATGGTTGCAAAGAGAGGCGTCAAGATTGACGCGGTTTATTTCCATGCACCTCCGTATACCAGCGAGCGCGCAAAGCAGAAGGTTGTAGATCTTGCAAAGTTGGTAGCACGTTACAGCGGACCGATCTATCTGCATGTCATCAATTTTACGGAGATTCAGCTGGCGATTTATGAAAAGTGCCCGCACGATGAGCTGACGATCATTATGCGCCGTTATATGATGAAAATCGCGGAGGATATTGCAAAAAAGACGGAATGCCTCGGACTGATTACCGGTGAGAGCATCGGACAGGTTGCGAGCCAGACGATCCAGTCCCTCGCGGTAACGAATGAAGTCTGCACCCTGCCGGTATTCCGTCCTTGTATCGGGCTGGACAAGCAGGAGATCGTGGAGATTTCCGAAAAGATCGGTACCTATGAGACGTCAATCCTGCCGTTCGAGGATTGCTGTACGATTTTCGTCGCAAAGCATCCTGTTACCAAACCGAATCTCGCAGTGATCAAGCGCCATGAAGAGAACTTAAAGGACTGCATCGATGAAATGATGCAGCGTGCATTGGATACGGAAGAACTGATTGTGGTCGAGGCGCAGTAAGGCACCTTTGGGGCGCGTGCGGCAAGTCGCGTAAGTGACAAATTCCGAATTGCCGCACTGCGCATTCAGGCTTTTTTAGTTGTTTTCAGTATGAAAACAACTAAAAAAGCCCCCCGATCTCTCGGAGAGCTTTCTGATCCATTTTGAATTAGATCATGTAGGGCTTAAGAACTTCCAGTACAGCATCAACATTGGTGTCTTCTGCATGGATGTTTAAGTCGATCGGCTTGGAAAGATCCAGGCTGAAGATACCCATGATAGATTTAGCATCGATAACGTATCTGCCGGATACCAAGTCGAAATCGTAATCGAATTTGGTAATGTCGTTTACAAAAGATTTTACCTTATCGATAGAGTTTAAGGAAATCTGAACTGTTTTCATGATAACTACCTCCTTTGGGTTCACACTTTCTGATCTTATATTAGCAAACTATCGTCACAAAAGTCAATTATCAAACGTAACAAAAATGGTGGAGAATAATATGAAAAGTGTTGCATTACATAATTTAGGTTGCAAAGTGAATGCGTATGAGCTGGAGGTTATGCAACAAAAGTTACAAGACCGGGGATATAAAATTGTGCCTTTTGATTCCGATGCGGACATTTATATTGTAAATACCTGTACCGTAACCAACATTGCAGACCGGAAGAGCCGTCAGATGCTGCACCGGGCAAAGCACAAAAATCCGGACGCGGTTGTCGTTGCGGTCGGGTGCTTTGTACAGGCGGGCGAGGAAAACAGAATGGACGACTGCATTGATCTGGCGGTGGGAAACCAGCATAAAAAGGATATCGTGGAGATTCTGGAGGCGTATCTGGAGGAGCATACTGCAGACGCCAGCGCCGTGACAGACATCGGCGCTGTGCGGGAGTATGAGGAAATGCGCATGGAGCAGAGCACGGAGCACACGCGCGCGTATATCAAGATTCAGGACGGCTGCAACCAGTTCTGCTCGTATTGTATTATTCCATTTGTGCGTGGACGCGTCCGGAGCAGAAAGCAGGAGGATGTATTGGCTGAGGTGAGAGGGCTGGCGGAAAAAGGCTTTCAGGAGGTAGTCATCACCGGTATTCATTTGAGCTCCTACGGCATGGATTTTATCGGAGAGACGGACGGAGATTACCTGAAAAACGGAAAAGATCTGCGGGGAACGGCGTTTGAACGTGCCTATCTGGTTTCTTTGCTGGAGGAAATCGCAAAGGTGGACGGCATCCGCAGAATCCGTCTGGGTTCGCTGGAGCCCCGTATCATCACAGAAGAGTTTGCCGGACGGCTGGCGGCGATTCCGCAGCTTTGTCCGCATTTTCACCTGTCCCTGCAGAGTGGCTGCAATGAAACACTCAAGCGGATGAATAGACATTATACGGCGGAGGAATACTATGAAAAAGTGCAGATTCTCCGCAAGTGTTTTGAACATCCTGCGATTACGACGGATGTAATCGTCGGTTTCCCTGGAGAAACTGCGGAGGAATTTGCGGTGACGAAGACATTTCTGGAAAAGGTTCATTTCTTTGAAATGCATATTTTCAAATATTCCCGCAGAAAAGGTACGGTTGCAGACAAACTGCCCGGACAGCTGACGGACGCTCAGAAGACGGAACGCAGCGGACAGCTGCTGGCGCTGGAAAAGGAACAGTCCAGAGAATTCCGTGCGCATTATCTGGGACAGGAAGTGGAAGTCCTGATCGAAGAGCAGAAGGAGATCGGCGGAAAGGTATACTGGCTCGGTCATACGGATACCTATGTAAAGGCTGCGTTTGCGGCGGACAGTGCAGAATGCATGGATTATTCGAACCGGCTGGTGCACGGACGAGCGGTTTCTTTCCTGTCGGACGAGGTTTTGGAAATTGCATTGAATTTTTAAGAGAAGTAGGGTAAGATAAGATATAGAGCTTTGAACAAAGGACGTGACAATATGCAGGATTTGGAAAATACACAGTATTTTAAAGTAGAAGTAGAGCCGGAAAATGGCGTAAAAATGATCCTTTCTGAAGTGTATGAAGCACTTTCTGAAAAAGGCTATGATCCGGTGAGTCAGATTGTCGGCTATATTATGTCCGGAGATCCGACCTATATTACCAGCTATCGCAACGCACGCGGTCTGATCGGACGGGTGGAGCGCGACGAGCTGGTTGAGGAAATGCTCAAGGAGTACATCGAGAAGAATCACTGGAAGCGCTGAGCGACCAGAGGAACAACAAGGAGAAGCGGGATGCGAGTGATGGGGCTTGATTTCGGTTCCAAGACAGTGGGAGTTGCCATCAGCGACCCGCTTTTTGTGACTGCCCAGGGAATCGAAATCATCAGAAGAAAAGAAGAGAATAAGCTGCGCCATACGCTGCAGCGAATTGAAGAACTGATCGGAGAATACGAGGTCGGGCAGATTGTGCTCGGTCTTCCGAAAAATATGAACGCCACAGAGGGAGAGCGCGTGGAGAAGACGAAGGAATTTGCGGATAAGCTGGCACGCAGAACCGGACTTCCGGTGGCATTTATGGATGAGAGACTGACGACGGTTGCAGCGGACCGCACGATGATGGAAGTCGGCGTGCGCCGGGAAAACCGGAAGGAATATGTGGATATGATTGCAGCTGTGCTGATTTTACAGGAATATCTGGACAGACAGCGGATGCAGACAGAGAACGGACAGGAGAATTAAGCTTTGGAAAAGATTACATTTTGCCCGGAGGACGGGGAAGCCGTTGAATTTTTTGTGCTGGAACAGACCAGACTCGGCGGAGTTGATTATATTTTGGTAACAGACAGTGAAGACGACGATGCGGAAGCGCTGATTTTAAAGGATGTTTCTGCGCCGGAGGACGAAGAAGCCATTTACAGCATCGTAGATGACGATAAAGAAATGGATGCAGTGGCTGCGATTTTTACAGATATGCTCGAGGATATTGAGCTTGAAAAGGAATAAATGCAAGCACCTTTTTCGTGCAGCACAACGTGATTTATCCCTGCTATAAAAATAAAAATGGAGGTAATTTTGCTTGAAAAGAACAAAAAAAGTGAATATTGACGGCCCCAGCCTGAAGATTATACCATTGGGCGGACTGGAGCAGATCGGAATGAACATTACTGCCTTTGAATACGAAGACAGTATTGTTGTAGTTGACTGCGGCCTTTCTTTTCCTGATGACGATATGCTGGGAATCGATCTGGTGATTCCGGACGTGACTTATTTAAAGGAAAATGCGGATCGGGTAAAGGGCTTTGTGATTACGCACGGTCATGAGGATCATATCGGAGCACTTCCGTATGTGCTGCGGGAGTTGAATATTCCGATCTATGCGACCAGACTGACGATGGGACTGATCGAAAACAAGCTGCGCGAGCACAATCTGCTCGGTCACACGAAGCGTAAGGTGATCAAATTCGGACAGTCCGTAAATCTGGGACAGTTTAGGATCGAATTTATCAAGACGAACCATAGCATCGTAGACGCGGCTGCACTGGCGATCCATTCTCCTGCGGGAACAGTTGTCCATACCGGTGACTTTAAGGTGGACTATACTCCGGTATTTGGTGAAGCAATCGATTTGCAGCGGTTCGCGGAGCTTGGCAAAAAAGGCGTGCTGGCGCTGATGTGTGATTCCACCAACGCGGAACGGAAAGGCTTTACACAGTCTGAGCGGACGGTAGGACATACTTTTGATACGATTTTCCATGAGCATCAGGGCTCTCGGCTGATCATTGCGACGTTTGCATCCAATGTGGACCGGGTACAGCAGATTATCAATACTGCACATAAATATGGACGAAAAGTTGTGGTTGAAGGCCGCAGCATGGTAAATATCATTGATACAGCCATGAACCTTGGCTGCATCAACATTCCGGAGAATACGCTGGTGGATATTGACCGCCTGAAGGATTATCCGGACGACAGAACCGTTATTATTACAACAGGCAGCCAGGGCGAAAACATGGCGGCGTTGAGCCGTATGGCATCGAGCGTTCACAGAAAGGTTTCCATCGGACCCAACGATACGATTATTTTCTCCTCGAATCCGATTCCCGGGAACGAAAAAGCTGTAACGAGAGTCATCAACGAGCTGGAGATGAAGGGTGCAGAGGTTATTTTCCAGGATGTCCATGTTTCCGGACATGCATGTCAGGAAGAGATCAAGCTGATTTATACGCTGGTTCATCCCAAATACGCGATTCCGGTGCACGGCGAATACAAGCACCTGAAGGCGCAGGCGGGCATCGCACAGGAGCTCGGAATCCAGAAGGAAAATATTTTCATCCTGCGCTCCGGCAATGTTCTGGAATTAAATGAGGAAAAGGCTGGCGTGACCGGACAGGTTGCGGCTGGCGCAATTCTGGTAGATGGTCTTGGTATCGGTGATGTCGGAAACGTTGTGCTGCGCGACAGACAGCATCTGGCAGAGGACGGCATCATGATCGTTGTTGTTGCATTGGACAGCATCAGCGGACAGATCGCAAGCGGTCCGGATCTCGTATCCAGAGGCTTCGTTTACGTCAAAGAATCTGATGCACTGATGGACGAGGCACGCGACCTGATGGAAAACGTTATGGAGGGCTGCGTGAGCAGAGGCTGTACCGACTGGGGCAGAATCAAGACCGCGATCAAGGACAATTTAGGCGACTTTATCTGGAAAAAGACGAAGAGACGCCCGATGATTTTACCGATCATTATGGAAGTGTAAAGTAAGGGGAAACATGAGCAGAGTTGAGACAGCTTTGGAGGAACTGATTGCCGCGGTAATCGCTTCTGAAGAATACAGAGAATATGACAGACAGAAACAGATTATGAAGGAGCAACCGGAATTAAAAGCCCAGATCGACCGGTTCCGGCAGGAAAATTTTGAGCTGCAGAATTCGGTTCAGTCGGATGAGCTTTTTGACAGGACGGATGAATTTTCGAGGCGTCTGGAGGAGTTCCGCAAAAACCCGCTGGTGGACGCATTCCTGAACGCAGAGCTGGATTTTTGCAGGATGATTCAGGAGATCAACGGAAAAATCGTGGAGGCAGTGAACTTTGAGTAACAAGAAAAAAGCAAAGCATCAGTCGAAAAAAAACTCTGTGGCAAAAAATATTGCAGGCGGTGTGGTCGGAACGATTTTTAATGTGGTTCTGATCATTGTCGCTGTGATGCTGATCTACTATTTCGCAGTTTCCGCGTATAAGTACGGTGTGCGGATTTACGGGGAGCCTGCAATTTCGGAGGAACCCGGAACCGAAATAAACGTAACAATTACGGACGGAATGGATTTTAAAGGGATTGCGAAGCAGCTCTACGAAAAGGGCCTGGTCCGGGAAGAGAGACTGTTTTATATTCAGGAGCGCTTATCCAACTATTCAGAGGACGGCTTTGTGGCGGGCGACTATGTGCTTTCCACTGCGATGACGCCGGATGAAATGATGGATGTGATGGGCGCAGGCGGAGACGATAAATGATTGTAGAAGAGAGAATGCGAACGTTTATCAATTCTCTGGACCCCGGAGAGCCTGCATGGCTGGACGAGATTCGCAGCAGTGCGCTGCAGGATAACGTGCCGATTATCCGGATGGAGATGGGAAGTCTGCTGCGTTTTCTATTGACTCTCAGACGGCCGTCTTCTATCCTTGAGGTAGGGACGGCCGTTGGTTATTCCGCTCTTTTTATGAGCGAATACATGCCGGAGAATTGCCATATTACGACGATTGAAAAATATGAAAAACGGATTCCGATCGCAAAACAGAACTTCAAAACAGCCGGTCGGGAGGACAAGATCACGCTGCTGGAGGGCGATGCAGCAGAAATTCTGGCAGAGCTGTCGCAGCCGTTTGATTTTATTTTTATGGATGCGGCGAAAGGACAGTATATGCACTTTTTGCCGGACGTCCTGCGCCTGCTTGCGCCGGGCGGTCTGCTGGTTTCGGATAATGTGCTGCAGGAAGGCAATATCATCGAATCCCGCTATGCGGTGTGCAGACGCGATCGGACGATTCATGCGAGGATGCGGGAATATTTATACACACTGACCCACCATGACGAGCTGGAAACGGTCGTGCTTCCGGTGGGAGACGGAGCGACGCTGAGCGTGAAGCTGCCCGAAAAAGAGCAGAACGCGCAGCCGTGAAATGGAGAATGAGGAGAGCAAATCAGATGAAAAAACCGGAATTGCTGATTCCGGCCGGCAGTCTTGAGGTGTTAAAGACTGCGGTCAATTTTGGAGCGGATGCAGTTTATATCGGCGGAGAGGCGTTTGGACTGCGGGCAAAGGCGAAGAATTTTTCCCCGGAGGATATGGCGGAGGGGATCGCCTATGCGCATGATCGGGGCGTTAAGGTCTATGTGACAGCGAATATTTTAGCGCATAACGGAGATCTGGAAGCGGCTTCGGATTATTTTATGGAGCTGAAGCACTTAAAAACAAAAGACGGCAGACCGGTTCCGCCGGATGCGCTGATTATTTCCGATCCCGGACTGTTCATGATTGCGAAGCGAGTGTGCCCGGAGATCGAGCTGCACATTTCCACGCAGGCAAACAGCACGAACTACGAGACGTGGCTGTTCTGGTGGAATCTGGGCGCAAAGCGTGTGGTTTCCGCCCGGGAGCTTTCCCTGGCAGAGCTGAAGAAAATCCGCAGCCATATTCCGTCTGATATGGAAATTGAGAGCTTTGTACACGGCGCGATGTGTATTTCCTATTCCGGCCGCTGCCTTCTGAGCAATTATTTTACCGGACGGGATGCCAACCGCGGTGCATGTACCCATCCGTGCCGCTGGAAATATGCGGTGATGGAGGAATCCAGACCGGGCGAATATCTGCCGGTTTATGAAAACGAAAGAGGAACGTTTATTTTCAATTCCAAGGATCTGTGTATGCTCGAGCATATTCCGGATCTGCTGGATGCGGGAATTGACAGCTTTAAAATAGAAGGACGGATGAAGACAGCGCTGTATGTGGCGACGGTGGCGCGGACATATCGGAAAGCGATTGATGACTGTCTGGAATCCGAAGAAAAATACCGCGCCAATATGGACTGGTACCACCGCGAAATTTCACGCTGTACCTATCGACAGTTTACGACGGGCTTTTATTACGGAAAGCCGAATGAAGAATCTCAGATTTATGATTCTAATACCTATCAAAGCGATGCAGTTTATCTGGGCACTGTTTACGAGACGGATCATAAGGGCCGTGCAAGAATCGAACAGCGCAATAAATTCTGCGTGGGCGATATGATCGAGATCATGAAACCGGACGGAAGAAATGTGGCATGTCAGGTGCTGCAGATCCAGGATGATCAGGAGGAAAAAATGGAGAGTGCGCCCCATCCGAAGCAGGAGCTGTGGCTGACGCTTTCGGAGGCCGCAGAAACGGGAGATTTACTTCGTACAATTGTCGAAAAGGAGACGGACGAATGAGTGAAGTGCTGAATGTGGAAAAGCTGTTTGGAGAAAATGTATTCACCCTTGGAAAGATGCAGGAGCGTCTTCCTAAAAAAGCGTTCGCAGAAGTCAAACGCGTCATGGAGCATGGCGGTGAGTTAGACAACGCGACAGCGGACGTTGTGGCAAAGACGATGAAGGACTGGGCAGTGGAGCATGGCGCGACCCATTACACGCACTGGTTCCAGCCGCTGACCGGCATCACGGCGGAGAAGCATGATTCCTTCGTGACACATCCGGATGAGAACGGAAAGATGCTGATGGAGTTTTCCGGCAAGGAGCTGATTAAGGGCGAGGCGGACGCTTCGTCATTTCCCTCCGGCGGTCTGCGTTCCACATTTGAAGCGAGAGGTTATACGGTATGGGATATCACTTCCCCTGCGTTTTTAAAAGAAGATGCGACGGGTGTGATTCTGTGTATCCCGACGGCGTTCTGCTCCTTTACAGGTGAGGCACTCGATAAAAAGACTCCGCTGCTTCGTTCGATGGAAGCAATTTCCGAGCAGGCGATGCGAATCGTTCGTCTGTTCAACAAAAACACGACGGCGACAAAAGTTACTCCGTCTGTCGGCGCGGAGCAGGAGTATTTCCTGATTGACCGGGCAAAATATTTACAGAGAAAAGACCTGATTTTTTCCGGCAGAACGCTGTTCGGCGCGCCCGCACCGAAAGGGCAGGAGCTGGAGGATCATTATTTCGGCGTGATCCGCGAGCGGATCGGTGCGTTTATGAAGGATTTAAACGTGGAGCTGTGGAAGCTCGGCGTGACGGCAAAGACGCAGCACAATGAGGTTGCACCCGCGCAGCACGAGCTTGCCCCGGTCTATGAAACTGCGAACATTGCAATGGATCACAACCAGCTTGTCATGGAGACGATGAAAAAGGTGGCAGAGCGTCATAACCTGCGCTGCCTGCTGCACGAAAAGCCGTTTGCAGGCGTTAACGGCTCCGGCAAGCACGACAACTGGTCGATTACGACGGATACCGGCATGAATCTGCTCGATCCCGGTGAGACGCCCAATGAAAATATTCAGTTTTTATTGGTGCTTGCCTGCGTTATCAAGGCTGTGGATACACATGCCGACCTGCTGCGCAGAAGCGCCTCCAACGTCGGTAACGATCTTCGTCTCGGCGCAAGCGAAGCGCCTCCGGCAATCGTTTCCGTATTTCTGGGCACACAGCTGGAGGATGTGGTAAGACAGCTTGTGGAAACCGGCGAAGCCCGTTCCTGCCTGGAGGGGTCTACGTTACATACCGGCGTTTCCACTGTGCCTGATCTGCCGATGGATGCGACGGACAGAAACCGTACTTCTCCGTTTGCCTTTACCGGAAACAAGTTCGAGTTCCGTATGGTCGGCTCTTCGGATTCGATCGGAAGCCCGACGACGACGATCAACGCAATTGTCGCAGAGGCGTTCTGCGAAGCTGCTGACCGACTGGAAGCTGCCGGGGAAGAAAATTTCGACATGGCGGTGCACGATCTGATTAAGGAATATATGACGGCACATCAGCGCATTCTTTTCAACGGAGACGGTTATTCGAAGGAATGGGAGAAAGAGGCGCAGCGACGCGGACTTCCGGTATTCCCGGGTATGATCGATTCGGTGGAGGCACTGACGACCGATAAGGCGATCCGGTTGTATGAGCGTTTCGGCATCTACAACCGTGCAGAGCTGGAATCCAGAAAAGAGATTGTTTACGAAACCTATGTCAAGACGATTCATATTGAGGCAAAGACGATGATCGATATGGCGTCGAAAGATATTCTCCCTGCCGTCATTCGGTACACAAAGACGTTGGCGGATACCATCGCTTCCCTGGAATCAGTCGGTGCAGACAGCAGCGTTTCAAAAACGCTGTTGAAGGATACCTCTGCTCTGCTGTCTCAGGCTTCCGCCGCGCTGGAAGACCTGAAACAAAAGGAAGCAGACGGAAACGTGCAGAAGAAAGATGCGAGAAAGCAGGCATTTTTTTATCGGGACGAGATCGTTCCTGCAATGGAAGCCCTGCGCGCACCGGTAGATGCGCTCGAGATGAAGGTAGACCGTTCGTTCTGGCCGATGCCCGGATATGCGGATTTGCTGTTTGAAGTGTAAAAACGCGTCAGCGGATTCGACGCAGGAAATCCTCGTGAATCCGCTGACGAAGCGGCAGGTGGATCTGGAAAAAATAAAAAATAAAAAATTTAAAAAAAGGCTTGCATTTTCTGTGAATGTGTTGTATATTAAATAAGCGCTGTGAGACAGGGAAACAAAATCACAGAGAACAAGACTTAGGGCTATCGCCAAACGGTAAGGCAACGGACTCTGACTCCGTCATTTTCCAGGTTCGAATCCTGGTAGCCCTGCTACAAACCCCGAAGGAAAATTCCTCCGGGGTTTTTGTTATAACGGCACAAAAAGGATGTCGGGTTGCCGAACCAAGTGATTCCTGCTATAATAATTGCAAAAGAGAGCACAGCCAGTACCGGAGGAAAGACGGATATGTATACATTTGACAGCAGAGTGCGCTACAGCGAAACCGGGGAAGAAGGATTGCTGAGCCTGCCGGCGATCGTGGATTATTTTCAGGATGTTTCGACGTTTCAGTCGGAGGATCTCGGAATTGGCATTGATTTTCTGAAAGAAAAGGATCTGCTCTGGGTGATGAGCGCGTGGCAGGTGGTTGTACACCGCTATCCGGCGCTCGGAGAAAAAATCAGGATCGGGACGATTCCATACGAGCTGCGCGGCTTTATGGGACTGCGTAATTTTTTTATGGACACGGAAGACGGAGAGCGGCTGGCGGAAGCGAATTCGGTCTGGTCTCTGATCAATCACAAAAAGGGCGTTCCGGTGCGGGTGCTGCCGGAGATGGTCGAAAAATACGACGTGAAAGAACGTTTGCAGATGGATTATGCGCCGCGTAAAATTGCAGTGCCCCAGGGCGGCATCAGACAGGAGCCTTTCCGAGTAGAAAGACAGCACTTAGATGGCAACCACCACGTCAATAATGGACAGTACATTTCTATGGCGATGGCGTATTTGCCGGAAAATTTTGCAATTAGACAGATGCGGGCGGAGTATAAAAAATCCGCACTGCTTCACGATATAGTGGTTCCGATCATTGTGACGGAGGCAGACCGCGTAACCGTTTCCCTGTGCAGCGAGGACGAAGCTCCGTTTGTGGTCGTCGAGCTGACAGGAAGATAAAGGAAAATAATATGCTGGAAATTGGAACAATTCAGAATTTGACAGTAGTAAAAAAAGTGGATTTCGGTGTTTATCTGGCAGAGCCCGGAGCAGAGGATAAAAGAGTGCTTCTTCCGGCAAGACAGGTTCCGCCGCAGACCTCGGTCGGGGATCAGATTGAGGTTTTCTTATATAAAGATTCGAGCGACCGGCTGATTTCAACAACGGCGCGCCCGAAGCTTTTGCTGGGTGAGGTTGTAGAGCTTACGGTTGCGCAGACTGCGAAAATGGGAGCATTTCTGGAATGGGGACTGGAAAAAGACCTCTTCCTTCCATTCAAGGAGCAGACCAGAAAGGTAAAAGAGGGCGACCGTTTCCCGGTTGCTTTGTATGTGGACAAGAGCGGGCGGCTCTGTGCGACGATGAAGGTATATCATTATCTGCGCACCGACAGCCCTTATCATAAGGATGACAGAGTGAGCGGCTGTCTGTATGAAATCAGCCGCCAGTTCGGCGCGTTCGTGGCAGTGGACAATCAATATTCCGCGCTGATTCCTCCGAAGGAAATGTACGGGGAATTAAAGGTCGGTGACCATGTGGAAGCCAGGGTTGTCCGGGTACATGAGGACGGCAAGCTGGATTTGAGCGTGCGGGAAAAGGCGTACCTGCAGATCGAGACGGATGTAGAGAAGGTCATGAAGCTGATCGACAGCTTCGACGGCGTGCTTCCGTTTACCGACAAGGCTTCTCCGGAGGTCATTCGCAGGGAGCTTGCGATGAGCAAAAACGAGTTCAAGCGTGCGGTCGGCAACCTGCTGAAAAACGGCAGGATTGAGATCACAGAAAAAGCGATCCGCAGGATATAAGGCGGCGGGTACGCTCCGTGGGGGCGGAGAGTGACGAAGCTGATACAACGGGGATGCGTTTCAAAGGCGTTTCGTTGTGAGAAAAGAAGTGAGTAGAGGGTTATGAGAAGGTATTCAGTTCTGGGAATTTCCTTAATGGATGTTTCCGCAAGAGAGGGCCTGCGCAGAGCGGAGCATTTTTTGCAGACCGGGGCACTCAATACAACAAGCTATATTAACGCGCAGTCTCTGTCGATGGCGTCCAGGGACGAACAGGTCAAGGAGTATCTGGAAGAGACGGATCTGATGTTCTGTCTGGAGCCAGATATTTTGGAGGCAGCAGGAATCGCATCTCCCGGCAGGGTTCGGGAAATCGAGGACCGGATGTTTTTGCGGGAGTTTTTGAAAAGACTGGCAAGACAGCATGACAAGGTTTATCTGCTGGGCGACACAGATAAACAGGCGCAGGAGCTGCAGGAGATGCTTCTAAACGCGCAGGAAAATTTAAATATCGTGGATGTGCGCGGCTACGAGGAATTTGAGTATCAGCCTCAGCGACTGATGAACGCGATGAACGAAGCTGCGCCGAAGGTGATTTTTTCCCGGATGACATATCCGCTGGATCTGGAGCTGATGCACAGCGGCCGCAAATTTTTAAACGCGGAGCTTTGGGTGGCGTTGCCGGAGACGAAATTAAAAGAAAAGGTGAGGACAACGTTCTGGAGAAAGGTGCGGAAAAAGATTTTTCAGAAAAAAGTTAATGAATATAATCTGGAAAAGGCGGAGCAATAAGTACTTCGCCTTTTATAGTTCCAAACAAAAGAACGTCTGGAATTCTGCTGTTATAGGTTTTGCATAAATTTTTTGCGATTTCCTATAGCTTTTTTTGTGGTTTTCTTTTAGAATATAGGTTGGGCATAGTAAAAATCGCAGGAGACAGACTGGTTTTTTTGTCGAAGAATGCGCGAAGTGAAGGAGACGGGGTTTATGATATCGAATCAGATTTTACAGAGTACACTGGATGGCCTGAAGGCGATTGCCAGAGTCGAATTATGTGTGATTGATGTGGATGGAAAGACCGCTGCGACGACAGCGGACGGACTGGAAGAATATCTGCCGCAGGCGAGAGCCTTTGTGGATTCCCCTGCAGACAGCCAGGAGGTTCAGGGAAATCAGTTTTTTAAGATCTATGACGAGCAGCAGCTGGAATATATTCTGATTGTAGGCGGCGCCGGTGAAAATATTTATATGATCGGCAAGATGGCTGCATTCCAGATTCAGAACCTGCTTGTGGCGTATAAAGAGCGCTTCGATAAGGATAACTTTATCAAAAACCTGTTGCTGGATAACCTGCTTTTGGTGGACATTTACAGCAGGGCGAAGAAGCTCTATATTCCGGTGGATGCGCAGCGAGTTGTCCTGATTATCGAATGCAGCGCGGGACGGGAGGATAACATCCTGGAGCAGATGCGTCCGGTATTTGGTAATAATAACCGGGATTTTATCACGGCAGTGGATGAGAATAACGTGATCATCGTGAAAACGCTGACCGAAAACGATGAAATGAAGGAGATTGAGCATTACACTGCAAACCTGATAGAATGGCTGGAAACAGAGGGCTATTCCGAAAGCCGCATTTCCTACGGTACAATCGTACAGGAAATCAAAGAAGTGAGCCGTTCCTACAAAGAAGCCAAGATGGCGATGGACGTCGGCAAGATTTTCTTTGACGAGAGAAGAGTAATCGCATACAGCGAGCTGGGCATTGGCCGTCTGATCTATCAGCTTCCGATTCCGCTTTGTAAGATGTTTATCCGAGAGATTTTCGGTGGAAAGAGTCCGGACGATTTTGACGAGGAGACGCTGACGACCATCAGCAAATTCTTCGAGAACAGCTTAAACGTATCGGAAACGAGCCGTCAGCTGTTTATCCACAGAAATACGCTGGTATATCGTCTGGATAAGCTTCAGAAGTCTACCGGGCTGGATCTGCGCGTATTTGAGGATGCGATTACATTCAAGATCGCACTCATGGTTGTAAAGTACATGAAGTACATGGAATTTTTTGAATATTAGGATGGTGACAAGGTTTGGTACAAAACGATAAGAAAAAAAAGAAGAAGCGGGAAGGCTCAGATGCGGTCATCACGCTGGATCGCGTGAGCAAATCGTATTCGAGCGGCTCTCCGGCTTTGGATAATGTGAGCCTGACGATCAAAAAGGGGGAATTTGTTTTTATCGTAGGCGACAGCGGCTCAGGAAAATCGACCCTGATCAAGCTGCTTTTGCGGGAGCTGACGCCCACGAGCGGCCGTGTTATCGTAAATGGTGCCGATGTGGCGCGCTTAAAGCGCAGACAGGTGCCGAAATTCCGCAGAAATCTTGGAATCGTGTTCCAGGATTTCCGTCTGCTGAATGACAGAAACGTTTATGAAAACGTAGCGTTTGCACAGCGTGTTATCCAGATGCCGACGAAGCTGATGCGTAAAAATGTTCCGAACGCGCTGGCAGAGGTAGGTCTGGCAGGCAAATACAAAGCGAAGACCAAACAGCTCTCCGGCGGTGAACAGCAGAGAGTTGCACTGGCGAGGGCGCTGGTAAATGAACCGCCGATTCTTCTGGCAGATGAACCGACAGGAAACCTCGATCCGAAGAATTCCTGGGAAATCATGAAGCTGCTGGAACGCATCAACGAAGAAAGAGGCACGACGATTCTGGTCGTTACGCACAACCGTGAAATTGTAAATGAAATGAAGAAACGCGTAATTACGATGAAGAAGGGTGTCGTTATCAGCGACGAAGAAAAAGGCGGTTATATCGATGAGGATTAGTACATTTTTTTATACGTTGAAACAGGGCGTAATCAACATTTTCCGGAACAAGCTGTTTTCCCTTGCTTCCATTGCGACGATTTCTGCCTGTCTGTTTTTGTTCGGACTTTTTTATGCGGTCATTTTAAACTTCCAGAACGTCGTGCGCACGGCAGAAGAGGGCGTTTCTGTTACCGTATTTTTTAAGGACGGGACGACCCAGGAAGAAATGGAACAGATCGGCGCGCAGATCCGGGCGCGCGACGAGGTGTCCGAGGCGAAGTTTATTTCTGCAGATGAAGCGTGGGCAGAGTGGGCTCCCGAAAATATCGGAGAAGATTACAACGAGATCTATACCGAGAACCCGCTGGAGGGCATGGATAACTACGAAATTTATATGAACGATGTTTCGAAGCAGGAAAGCCTGGTAGGCTGGCTGGAATCCATCCCGCAGGTGGATGAAGTACGGCATTCCGAGGTAGCGGCGACGACGTTGACCGGCGTGAATGCGCTCGTGGCATACACTTCGGTCGGCATTATTGCAATTTTGCTGGCAGTTTCCGTATTCCTGATCAACAACACGGTTATGATCGGTATTTCTGTTCGCAAGTCAGAGATTGAAATTATGAAATACATCGGTGCGACGGACTTTTTCGTACGTTCCCCGTTTGTAATAGAAGGTATTCTGATCGGATTGATCGGTTCGTTGCTCCCGCTCGGTCTGATCTATGTCCTTTATAAAAAGGTCATTGATTATGTCATGATAGAGTTCCCGTCGCTTTCCGGGCTGATGCAGTTTTTGCCGGTTTCGGAGATTTATCGGACGCTTCTTCCGGTTTGTCTTGGACTTGGCGCAGGAATCGGTTTCCTGGGAAGCTTTATAACAGTGCGCAAGCATCTTCGCGTATGATGAGGAAGACAGCATGAGAATTGGGAAAAAAAGAATCACAGCCTGCCTTTTATCGGCAGCGCTGCTTCTTTTTACATCGATGATTCCTGTTCAGGCATCCACTGCGCTTGAGGAGAGCATCAAGCAGAAGCAGCAGGCGATCAGCGACGCGCAGTCGGAAAAAAAGAAGATCCAGTCCAACATTTCCGATATTAAGTCGATGGTAAGCCAGCTGCAGAAGTCGAAGAAGGATCTGGAAACATATGTGGCGCAGCTGGACGGTCAGCTGGATGATCTGGAAAATAAGATCGAAGATCTGAAAGAAGAGATCACAGCCAAAAAAACGGAAATTGAAGAAACGAAAGCGGATATTGAACAGGCGCAGGCGGTTGCAGATCAGCAGTATGAGGATATGAAAACCCGGCTGCGCTATCTGTATCGAAACAGCAAGGGCAACGGATACCTCGAGCTTTTGGTGAATGCAGGCTCATTTGCAGATATGTTAAACCAGGCAGGTTATGTGGAACAGCTAAGCAGCTACGACAGCCGCAAGCTGGAAGAGTACCGTCAGAGCGTGGAATATCTGGAGCTGTGTAAGCAGACACTGGAAGAGGAAGAAGACGTTTTAAACACCGCACAGGCGAGCCTGGAAAAGGAGCAGCAGGCGGTCAATACGCTGATTTCCGAGAAAGAGCAGCAGATTGTGGCATATCAGGGTGATATCAGCAATAAGGAGGCTGCAATCAAGGAATACGAGGCGGATATTTCGGCACAGAATGCGACGATCGCTGCTCTGGAAAAGGCAGTTGCGGCGGATAAAGCAAAGCTCGAAGAGGAAAACCGCTTAAAATATGACGGCGGTATGTTCCAGATGCCGTGTCCGGGCTATACCAGGATTTCGGATGATTACGGCAACCGGATGCACCCGACGTTGAAGGTTCAGAAATTCCATAACGGCGTGGATTTTGCGGCACCGAGCGGAACGGCGATTCTGGCGGCATACAGTGGAAACGTAGTAGCGGCGTCTTACAACAGTTCGATGGGCAATTATGTCATGATCGACCACGGCGATGGATTGTATACAATTTATATGCACGCGTCGAAGCTATATGTTTCAACGGGACAGTCTGTGAGCAAGGGTGAGACAATCGCGGCGGTCGGCTCGACCGGACGCTCGACGGGACCGCATCTTCATTTTTCTGTGAGAAGCAACGGCAGCTACGTCAGCCCGTGGAACTATTTGAAATGAGCCGAGGGAACGGCGAACATAAAATGGATGCTTGCATCCAATTTTATGTCTGACGTTCCCGTTAAATCATGAGAAAGTAGCGATTTACGCAGTAAATCAGCGGATTTCGAATGATTTTGGCGAACATAAAATGGTTATTGTTCACCCGCGCCATTCGCAAAACCGCGTCTTCGACGCTCTCCGCTGCTTCGCAGCTCATTTTTGCTCATAAAGTGGCGCTCCCTTCGTACCCTTCTGCGTTCAGATTTTCGTGCAAGCACGGAATCTGAACGCAGAAGGGTACGAGTGAACTGTAACAGAAAATGAATGAAATAGCATCAATATGGAGAAGACATCAATGGAGAATAAGAGAGTTTTTGCAGGCGGCCTGATTGCCGGGGCAGTCCTGACCCTTGCAGTTGGCGGATGCGCATTTGTCGGCGTGACCCTGTATCAGGGAACGAAGAACGGTAGCTCCCTGGAAGAGGTCGGCAACAAGGTGACGATGGAAAAGGTCAATGTGCTGGAAGGAATGATCGACGATTATTATCTCGAGGACGTCAGCGCAGAGGATTTGGAGCAGGGGGTATACAAAGGACTTCTGGATGCGTTGGGCGATCCGTATTCCGTCTATTATACAGCGGATGAGCTGGAAACGCTGCAGGAAAAGACGCAGGGCATCTACTACGGAATCGGCGCAAGGGTTTCGTTGGATACCGAAACGCAGCTTCCGAAGATTGCAAGCGTAATTTCAGGAACGCCGGCGGAGGAAGCCGGACTGATGGCAAACGACCTTTTGTATAAGGCGGATGACACGGAGCTCCAGGGAATGGATCTTTCTTCCGCAGTCGCGTTGATCCGGGGTGCGGAAGGCACAACCGTGCACCTGACGGTGATCCGCAGCGGCGAGAGCAATTATCTGGAATTTGATGTGGTTCGCCGTAAGCTCGCAAACGAAACGGTTACGTCAAAGATGCTGGATGACAGCATGGCTTACATCCAGATTCAGGAGTTTGACGATGTGACGCTGGATCAGTTTACGGAAGCCCTGGACAATGCCCGTTCGGAAGGCATGGAAGGTCTGATTATCGATCTGAGAGGAAATCCGGGCGGAAACCTTTCGACGGTATGTGATATCTGCCGGGAGCTGCTCCCGAAAGGACTGATTGTATACACGGAGGATAAATACGGAAACCGGGAAGAATACTCCTGCGATGGTACGAATCCGTTAGAGGTTCCGCTCGTTGTTCTCGTAGACGGAAACAGCGCTTCCGCTTCGGAGATTATGTCCGGCGCAGTAAAGGATTACGGAATCGGAACTCTGGTTGGAACGACGACTTACGGAAAAGGCATCGTACAGCGGATTATGCAGCTTACCGATAATTCCGCAGTGAAGCTTACAGTCAGCAAGTATTACACGCCGAAGGGCAACAACATCCATAAGATTGGTATTGAACCGGATGTGGAGGTTGAATTTGATGCTCAGGCATATGTGGAAGACGGTACGGACAATCAGCTGAATAAAGCGATGGAAGTGCTTCAGGAAAAGATGGCAGAATAAAGAAAAATGGTAACTGTTCAGTACCCTCACAGTTACAAAAAAAGATACCCGTCGGAATCGGCTCACAGGGGAACCTCGATTCCGACGGGTATTTTTTTCATTTCATAGGAAAATGCGTCCTATGAAATAAAAACGCTCCGCGCGGATCGCACTGCGGCGGAATGGTAGAATGTCGCTTACGCGACCCGCCGCAGGCGGAGAATCCTGCTTCGCAGGATTCTTTTTCAGCAGCTGTTTTATGCAGCCTTTTCAGAATTCCTGGACGCTGCGAAGTAGGAACGCAGGGAGTTGATTACGATGGTCAGTCCAAGGACGATCAGCAGGATTGCAATGATCAGCTGCAGTCCTTCTACCAGGAAGGTAGCAGAGCCTGCCGCATACGCTTTTGCCAAAGCGATTGTGCGCTGTACCAGTGCGGTGCCGGTTACGCAAAGCATGATTACCAGCGGAGGGAACAGCATCTTGTTGCTGCGGCCTGTAACCTTCAGGAATACGCACAGCGTTACAAGTACCAGGGCGGAGAGCAGCTGATTCGCAGAACCGAACAGCGGCCAGATGTTTGCATAGCCGATACGGGTCAGAACGAAGCCGCACAGCAGGGTTAAAACGGTGGAGAAGTATTTGTTACACAGAACCTTTCTCCATAACGGAGCAGAAGCCATATCATCAACAGAGAACAGCTCCTGGAAGCTCATACGACCGATTCTTGCAACTGCATCCAGGCTGGTCAGTGCAAGTGCGGATACACACATGGTCATGAAGCACTGGGCTACATAAAGCGGGATACCGAACATTTCCAGGAAGCCTGCAACGCCGTTGGAGAATACCTGGAACGGGGTGCCTGCAGCCGGTGTGCCGTCAGCAGATGCAGCAGCACCTGCAACGCAGAGAGCGACAACGGCCAGAAGGCTTTCAAGAACCATTGCGCCGTAACCAACCTTGAGCATATCCTTTTCATTTGCGATTGTCTTGGAAGAAGTGTCGGAGGATACCAGGCTGTGGAAGCCGGAGATCGCACCGCAGGCAACGGTTACGAACAGGATCGGGAACATGTTTCCGAGCTTTTCATTTGTAAATCCTGTATAAACAGGCAGGTTCATGGTCGGATGTGCAACGAGCAGTCCGAGAACAGCGCCGACGATCATGCCAATGAACATGTAAGTGGTCATCATATCACGGGGCTGTTTGAGCAGCCAGATCGGAAGAACTGCTGCGAAGAAGATATAAACAAAGGTAATGTAAGTCCAGGTATTTTTTCCGGCGGTGATCGGAAGAGCCATACCGATTGCCAGAGCTGCTACGGTGCAGACAAGACCTACAACGGTTGCTTTCCAGCCGGAAAGGTTGAATTTCTTCTGCAGTACGCCAAATACCATAGCGAATAAGATAAAAAGCAGGGAAATGGTACCGGCAGCACCGTTCGGTCTGGCAGCCTCGGAAAGCTGTACCTGTCCGTCAACGGTTGTAAATGCGTTGAAGGTTCCGGCTACCATATCGGCGAATGCTGCGATAACCAGCAGGGTGAATAGCCAGCAGAACAGCAGGAAAAGCTTTCTGCCGAGTTTACCGATGTACTTTTCGATCAGCAGACCGATGGATTTGCCGTCGTTTTTGACGCTGGCATACAAAGCACCGAAGTCAGTAACAGCACCGAAGAAGATGCCGCCAAGAAGTACCCACAGAAGAACCGGGAGCCAGCCGAATGCAGCGGCCTGAATTGCACCGGTGACAGGGCCTGCGCCTGCGATGGATGAAAACTGGTGACAGAAGACGGTAAAGCCTTTTGTCGGAACGTAGTCCTGCCCGTCCTCGTGGGCCTGGGCGGGTGTTTTGGCAGCAGGGTCGATGCCCCATTTGTTTGCGAGCCAGCGGCCATACAGCAGATAAGCGGCTGCAAGGCATACGGCTGCGATTAAAACGATTGCAAGTGTGTTCATGAGATAGGGTCCTCTCTTTCGTTAGAATGCTCAACATGGCAGTGCGTGGGCGACCTGCCCGGAGTTTTTCTGCAGGGGGATAGAATTTGTTCGGGCGCGGTGAATATCGGACAGCCCGAATTCGTTTTCCTGTCGCTGCAACAAAAAAAGCCTTCGTCTTTATCCCTTTCGGGGAATAGAAGACGAAGGCATATAAACTCCGCGTTACCACTTCTTTTGCTGCAAAAAACAGCCTCTCGGTCACAGCTCCCGGCATTTGATCCGGTCAATGTGCTCCCCTGTAACGGAGGGACTCCGGTTCTGGCTACTGGAAAAACGTTCACCAGAACTGCTGACAGGCGAGGGCATTTGGAACCTGTTGCCACCTTCCATCAATGGCGGCTCTCTGGAAACAGATTAACTCTAAATGTCATGTCCTGCTCACTGCATTTGCATGTTGAATTGTTGCCATTCTAGTTCCGGGGAAAAAAAATGTCAATGCGTAATCTTGAATTTTGGAAGTTTGTATAGGAAGAAAATGTTTTAGTTCTAAAATTTGTATAAAATTTTAGCGATGCAAAGCGCTAGTACGGTACCACGGGATACTGATAGCAGAAGAGAATGGGTTCCTGAGTACGGCACATGAAAAATAGAAACTTTTGCAAAAAGAATTTTGAAACAAAACAAGCGGCTTCCGAATCCTCGGAAACCGCTTGTTTACTGCCTTTTTAGAAGAGCGACAGACGGGGCTCGAACCCGCGACCTCCACCTTGGCAAGGTGGCGTACTACCAACTGTACTACTGTCGCATTTTATCTCTCGCTGATGTATCTCAGCGACGAAATTTATAATAACACAGCTTTTTACGTTTGGCAAGCTTTTTCGTAAAAAAATTTCAAATTTATTTTTAGAAAAATAGAATGGCAAAATTGGAATGTTTTCGTTCCAATATTCTGTCGGAAAATTTGTAAACTAAAAATTGGAACGGTTTTATTCCAGTATTTCAGACGGGAGCCGCAATCTATGTCTACCAAACTATCTCAGGATGTCTCGATCGGGGAGAATCTGCGCATTTTGCGAAAACGTGCCGGATATTCACAGGAACGGGCTGCAGCACAGCTGGAACTGATGGGAATCTCCATGAGCCGTGAAATTATTTCGCAGATGGAATCCGGACATCATAATATTCGCATCAGTGTATTACTTGCCTTCAAACAGGTCTATGAGGTGGACTCGTTTGATGACTTTTTTGTGCAACAGGAAAAAGGTGGTGACCGATGAAATTAAAGCAGGAGCCAATTGGAATCGGTCAGAATCTCAGAAAACTCCGGCAGGACGCCGGTTACAGCCAGTCACAGGTGGCGGCGCTTCTCTGTGAGCGGGGTGTGTACATGACAACTGACATTTATAAAAAAATCGAGCAGAACAAATACAACATCCGCATCAGCGAGCTGAATGCGTTGAAAGAGCTGTATCAGGTTGGGTATGGGGAACTGTTTCAAACGGATTCCTGAAAATTTGGAAGCTGTGTATTTGGTTTTCAGGATGTTTTTAGAAAATGTTTGTCTTAACGTCAAAAAAATGCCGCTCAGTCCGTAAATTCGAGGACTGAGCGGCAATTCCTATCGTATAGGAAACTTCGTTTTTATACGATAAAAACGCTCCGCGAGGATCGCACTGCGGCGGAATGGTAGAATGTCGCTTACGCGACCCGCCGCAGGCGGAGAATCCTGTAGAGCAGGATTCTTTTTTACTTTATAGGAAAGACCGCCTACGGCGCTCTCTTAAATTAAAAGGGCCCGCACGGAGGCGGGCATAGCAAACAGACGATTGATGGCTTAGAAGATATAAAAACCTTCTTCACCAAAGCCGTCATCAAGTTCATCGTCATTTAAGAAATAATCCATATCCAGAAGTGCATCCTCGCTCATAATGCGAATGTCCTGGGATGTCATACCTTCCGGCGGATTATCCATGTATTTTTTGCGCAGTGCCTCGATATCTGGTTTCATGGCGATCATCCTCCTTTTAGAGGATTATAACATAAGAATTGAGAAAATCATGCAGAAGAACGCTTTCCACGAGATTTAGACATTACTTTCTCGTACATTTCTTCGAGGGAAACGCGCTGGTGGTTGAAGTATAGTTCTAAGAATTCCATCCTATGCTGGCAGTCAGGGCATACCAGGGGGTCATATCCAAAAGAAGACAAAATAGCAGTTCGCCACTGATTAAAGCTGCGGTAGATATGATGTTTGCTTTTGGAAATAGCACGATAGAGTTTGGAATCAATTTCTCGGTGACGTGCATAAATCCCACCATACCGAATCATTTTAAAATGTTTTTCAGGGATGTGGCGAATGAGACGCTGGATGAATTCCATAGCAGGAATCGTTTCTTCTATGTATTGTTCATCCTCATGCCGGTTGTAATGGAAAGTGACCATTTCACCATCGTATTTATCAATTCGGGATGTGGCAATGACAGGACGACCAAGATAACGCCCAATGTATTTTACAACAATTCTGGGATCGCAGAGGTTGGGTTTGGCATAAACATAAAAACCCTGTTGGTGTTCACGATAACATTTCGCCTTCACTTTTTTGAAGGAAGACCCGATTTTGGATTCCATTTCATTAAGCAGAGCCGTGCGAAAAGCATTGCGTAAAAAAGTGTAGTCAAAGTGTTTGACATTACGCCAAAAACCGTCATCGCTGTATCCGCCTTCAGATATGAGGCAGTGGATATGCGGATTCCATTTCAAATCTCTGCCAAATGTATGTAAAACCATAATAAAACCGGGCGTGAAGTTTTTGGATTTATTCATTTTGAAAAACATACGGGTGATAACACTGTTTACAGAGTGAAACAGACAATCGAGCAGAGAACGATCTTTGAGAAAGAATTCACGAAGATTTTCATCGATTGTGAAAACACAATGGCGATGTGTGACATTAACCAGCTTAAAGGACATACTGGTAGTGCGATCCATGGTATATTTGTTGCCGCAGGTAGGGCAGAAACGGCTATGACAGCGGAAAGGAACAAATTTAAGTTTCCCGCAGTGAGGACAGCCATACATGGCACCACCGAAAGATGGATCACCACAATGAATCATCTTATCGATATTTTCCATCTCAGTTTTTCTGGGATGAAGAATATATTCAATTTCTTCATAATAGTCAGTAAAAATCTGTTGTAAAACATTCATAAGACTATTATGCATGAAATAGTAACAAAAAGAAATCCCACCCCTCAAGATTGAGGGGCAGGGGAGTTGAATAGGCGAAGCCTATTTTTTATCGTATAGAAACGAAGTTTTCTATCCAACAAAAAACGCTGCGCGAGGATCATACTGCGATGAAGTGGAATTATGTTACTCATATGACTTGCCGCAGGCGGAGAAGCCTGTCTTTGGTGCAGCAGAAAGGTACAAAGGAGTTTATCGAGATGAAAAGAAGCTATCATGGTCAGATGTCAGAATCTTTTGTTGTCGGAATTTTGCTTTGTTTGTGTGGCGGATTTCAAGATGCGTACACCTACGTTTGTCGGGATAAGGTATTTGCAAATGCGCAGACCGGCAATATCGTGTTGCTGGGAAATCATCTTGCACAGCAGGATTGGAGTGGAGCAGTTCGGTACGCGGTGCCGATTTTAGCCTTTACAGCGGGTATTTTTGTTGCGCAGAAGGTCCATTTCCACTTTGGAAAGAGCGAAAAAATCCATTGGAGACAGCTGGTACTGCTATTGGAAATAGTCGTATTGTTTGCAGCGGGATTTTTCCCGATCGGAATGAGCCTTCCCGCAAATGCACTGATTTCTTTTTCCTGTGCAATGCAGGTGGACAGCTTCCGGAAAATTAGAGGAAACGCAATGGCAACGACGATGTGCATCGGAAACTTAAGAAGTGCGACGGATCTGTGGTGCGCTTATACGGAAACGAAGGATAAAAAAACCCGGCAGAGAAGCCTTCAGTATTATTCCTTTATTCTGGTATTTGCCATTGGGGCGACACTGGGCGGTATTGTAACGGACGCAGTCGGCGTACACGCGGTGTGGATTTGCTGTATTGGGTTGTTGATCAGTTTCCTGATTATGTTTATCCAGGAAGAAGTTAGAGATTTTGAAAAACTGGAAGCCGATCAGAAGCTGCAGCTGGAGCTTGGAACGCTGGCAGATGAATTGAAGGATATCGGAAGAGAAATCAAAAGATGCCTGGGCAGTGGAAAGATTGAAAAATAAAATTTTTCAATCGCGAGATTTGTGTCTGCGCGCACTTGACACAAACTCGGCATGTGCAAAATGAGAGAAAAAATGATAGATGCAGAAAAATAATAAATGTAAAAAATAAATTGAGCAAGTAGTATCGAAAAAGAAACATAATAGAAAAAGGAGCGGCAGGAAGACGATGCGTTCTCAAAAGTCAGGCTTTTGAGGATATGTCACTGCGCTCCTTTTTTTGAAAAATTTTTTAGAAGAAACGTGCCAGTTTCTCGAGCGGTTTGCGCGCCGGACGTTCCGGGTCAGCATCGCTGTAGCCAACGGAAATAACGCTTACGACCGCTTCATTTTCAGGAATTTCCAGAATTTCACTGATTTTTGCCGCATCACGAATGCCCATCACGAGGGTGGAAAGACCGAGCTCGGTTGCTTTTAACAGAAGAGCCATGCTGCCGAGTCCGCAGTCATAGAAGCCCCAGCCGTTGCCGAGCTCATTGGTAGGCTCGCCGTTTCGTTCATAGCCGGAACGGTTCAGGACAACAGTTGTGATAATCAGAGCCGGAGCCTGTTCACAGTTTTTACGGTTAAATTCCGGGAGGGTAGCGCGAATCTGCTCCAGCTTCTCGGGAGTGTGAATGACATAATAACGTGCAGTCTGAGAATTTTTCCAGGAGGGAGCAAGAGAAGCAGCCTCAATCAATGCGGTAAGCTTTTCCGGTTCCACGTCTTTGGAAAGATAGGATCTGATACTTTTCCGGTTTTCAAGTGCGCTTTGCAGTTCCATAAGCAATCTCCTTTGAATAAATTTTTGTGGATTCCGACGTTTGCCGCCAAATCCCTTTTCCATTAGTTTAACAGATGGGACAAGGCTCTACAAGTGTTTCTTGACGGAAGAAAAAACTGTAATACGGATGGAAATACCTGATGGGTGAAAAACTGCAATTCGGGCAGAATTTTCTGATAGAAGACAAACGTCGGCACGGTACGGAAAAGATAAAAGCTGCATATAGTAAAAGAAATACTACCGTCTGCATGCGTTATTTGGAGAGAAGTAATTTATTTCATGACAATAAAATGTTCACAGAGCGTGTAGTTTATTGATGTAAAAAGTAGTGCATAAGGGGGAATAGATTGAAAAATAAAATTTTTCAATCGCGAGATTTGTGTCTGCGCGCACTTGACATAAACTCGGCATGCGCAAAAAACGTGCGCAGAAATGAGAGGAAAAAATGAATTTTTCGGGTATTCTGACAGCAGGAATCAGTTTTTTGGTAATTGGGATTTTTCACCCGATTGTGATCAGGGCAGAATATTATTATACGAAGCGCTGCTGGCCGGTTTTTCTTGTGGCAGGGCTTGCATGCCTCGGACTTTCTGCTTTTGCAAAGCAGGAAATGCCATCCGTATTGCTGGGCGTTCTGGGATGCACGTTCTTGTGGAGCATTCAGGAGCTTTACGAACAGGAAGAGCGTGTCAGAAAAGGCTGGTTTCCAGAAAATCCAAACAGACAGAAATAGAACAAACGTTCTTTAATTCCTATACTTTTTAAAAAATGTATGATATAATGAGCGCAAGTGAGTCAACATGCTTGCATGATTGACGAACGGCGAAATTATTGAGTGAGCACAGCTCACGAGCGAACGAGAGCACAAAAGAAAAACAAGCGACGCCGAAAGCGGCATTTGTTTTTCTCGTGCCATTAGCGAAGGCGCAGCAGGCGGAAAAGCGCGTAAGCGCGGGATCGTGAGCGAACGAGAGCGCAAGAGAGCGGGAACAGGCGGAGGAAAAATGAAACAGGAACAGCAGATTTTCAAACTACACAGTGAATATCAGCCGACTGGCGACCAGCCGCAGGCGATTGCAGAGCTGGTGAAGGGGTTTCAGGAAGGCAATCAGTTTGAAACCCTGCTTGGCGTTACCGGCTCCGGCAAGACGTTTACGATGGCGAATGTGATTGCGGCACTGAATAAACCGACGCTTGTGATCGCACACAATAAGACGCTGGCTGGACAGCTATACGGGGAATTTAAAGAATTTTTTCCGGAAAACGCGGTAGAATATTTTGTATCGTATTATGATTATTATCAGCCGGAAGCGTATGTCCCGTCCACGGACACTTATATTGCGAAGGATTCCGCGATCAACGATGAAATCGATAAGCTGAGGTTGTCCGCTACGGCGTCCCTTTCGGAACGGCGGGATGTTGTTGTGGTCGCCAGCGTTTCCTGTATTTTCGGTCTGGGTTCCCCGGATGAGTTTTCGGGGATGAGTGTGTCCCTGCGCCCGGGAATGCAGAAGGATCGGGACGATGTGCTGCGGGCGCTCGTGACGATCCAGTATGACCGCAATGATATGGACTTAAACCGCGGTTGCTTTCGTGTGCGCGGAGATGTGATTGAGATCAATCCGGCGCAGGGAAGCGAATTTCTGATCCGGGTAGAATTTTTCGGAGATGAAATCGATCGGATTACGGAGGTTGATCCGTTAAATGGGCAGGTGCAGAACACGCTGGAGCATGTCATTATTTTCCCGGCGTCCCATTATGTTGTGCCGCAGGAGCAGATTAATAAGGCCTGCGATGAAATCGAAAAGGAGCTGGAGGGCAGAATCCGCTTTTTCAAAGGAGAAGATAAGCTCCTGGAGGCGCAGCGTATTTCAGAACGGACGAATTTTGATATCGAAATGCTGCGGGAAACCGGATTTTGTTCGGGTATTGAGAACTATTCCAGGCATTTAAACGGAATGCCGGAAGGCGCGCCACCGTTTACGCTGCTGGACTTCTTTAAAGATGACTATCTGATTATTATCGATGAGTCGCATATGACAATCCCGCAGATTCGCGGTATGTATGCGGGTGACCGCTCCCGGAAGCAGACACTTGTGGATTATGGCTTCCGTCTGCCGTCTGCGCTGGATAACCGACCGCTGAATTTTGAAGAATTTGAACAGCGGATCGATCAGATGATGTTCGTTTCTGCGACGCCGGGACCTTATGAAGAAGAGCATGAGCTGCTTCGGACGGAGCAGATTATCCGTCCGACCGGACTGCTTGATCCGAAAATCGATGTTCGCCCGGTAGAGGGACAGATCGACGATTTGATTGCGGAGGTTCGGAAAGAGACCGCACATCACAATAAAGTTCTGATTACGACGTTGACGAAGCGCATGGCGGAAGATTTGACGGATTATATGCGGGAAGTGGGAATTCGTGTACGTTATCTGCACTCCGATGTGGATACGCTGGAGCGTTCCGAGATTATCCGGGATATGCGTCTGGATGTATTCGATGTGCTGGTGGGCATTAACCTGCTGAGAGAGGGTTTGGATATTCCGGAGATTACGCTGGTAGCGATTCTCGATGCGGATAAGGAAGGATTTCTGCGTTCGGAGACGTCACTGATTCAGACAGTCGGACGTGCAGCGCGTAACGCGGAGGGACACGTTATCATGTATGCGGATACGATCACCGATTCCATGAGGAGGGCGATCGACGAGACGGAGCGCCGACGTGCGCTGCAGCAGGCTTATAACGAAGCACACGGAATTACACCGCAGACAATTAAGAAAGCCGTCCGCGATCTGATCAGCATCACGAAGGAGATCAAGCCTGCAGAGACTGCTTTCGAAAAAGATCCGGAATCCATGAGTCGTCCAGAGCTGGAAAAGCTGATTGCGGACGTGCAGAAGAAGATGAAGAAGGCGGCAGCAGAGCTGAATTTCGAAGCGGCGGCAGAGCTGCGCGACCAGATGGTAGATCTGAAAAAGCTGCTGGCGGATATGGACTGAGAGCCTGAATAAGAATGCGTTTGAATGTTATTTCTATAGAGTGAGGAAGAAATGGAAGAAGCAAAGAAAATACTTTCAAAGAAGAACTGTATCAGAATCCGGGGTGCGAACGAGCACAATCTGAAAAATGTGGATGTGGATATTCCGAGGGATGCGCTGGTTGTCTTTACCGGACTGTCCGGCTCCGGTAAATCGTCGCTGGCGTTTGATACGATCTATGCAGAGGGACAACGGCGGTATATGGAATCGCTATCGTCCTATGCACGTCAGTTTTTAGGACAGATGGAGAAGCCGAATGTGGAAAAGATCGAAGGACTTTCTCCGGCGATTTCGATTGATCAGAAATCGACGAACCGTAACCCTCGTTCTACTGTCGGAACAGTAACAGAGATTTATGACTATTTCCGTCTGCTGTATGCGAGAATCGGCATTCCGCATTGCCCGAACTGCGGCAAGGAGATCAAGAAACAGAGCGTCGATCAGATGGTGGATCAGATCATGGCACTTCCGGAAGGAACGCGGCTGCAGCTGCTTGCGCCCGTTGTGCGCGGACGAAAGGGACGGCATGAGAAGGTGCTGGAACGCGCGGCGAGAAGCGGCTATGTGAGAGTCCGCATTGACGGCAATCTGTATGAGCTGGCGGAGAATATCCAGCTGGATAAGAATATCAAGCATAATATCGAAATCGTCGTTGACCGTCTGATTGTGAAGCCGGGAATCGAACGCAGACTGACGGATTCGATCGAAAATGTCCTGAACCTGTCGGAGGGACTTCTGTTTGTAGAACGCGTGGGAAGCGATGAGGAAATGCTGACGTTTTCCCAGAGCTTTTCGTGCCCGGACTGCGGTGTCAGCATTGATGAAATCGAGCCCAGAAGCTTTTCGTTCAACAACCCGTTCGGGGCATGTCCGGAGTGCTACGGACTCGGATATAAGATGGAATTTGATCCGGACCTGATGATTCCCGATCGCACGCTGAGCATCAACCAGGGCGCGATTACCGTGCTGGGGTGGCAGAGCTGTCAGCAGCCGGGATCTTTTGCAAATGCGATCCTGCAGGCACTGGCAAAAGAATATCACTTCGATCTGGATACACCGTTTGGGGAATATCCACAGAAAATTCAGGATATTCTGCTGCATGGAACCGGTGGAAAAGAGGTTCTGGTCTACTATGAAGGACAGCGCGGCAAGGGACAGTATCCGATTGCGTTCGAGGGCTTGATTCGGAATGTGGAGCGCAGATACCGGGAGACAGGATCGGACGCCACCAAGCAGGAATACGAGACATTTATGCGGATTACACCGTGTCGGCTGTGTAAGGGACAGCGTCTGAAAAAAGAAGCGCTGGCAGTAACCGTGTGTGGGAAAAATATATACGAAATTACGTCAATGTTTATCGGAGAGCTGTCGCAGTTTCTGCAGGATATGAAGCTGACGGCACAGCAGGAGCTGATAGGCAGCCAGATTTTAAAGGAAATCCGGGCAAGAGTTGGCTTCCTGATCGACGTCGGACTGGATTATCTCTCCCTTTCCAGAGCGACGGGAACACTTTCCGGCGGCGAGGCGCAGAGAATTCGTCTTGCAACACAGATTGGCTCCGGACTGGTCGGAGTCTGCTATATTCTGGACGAGCCAAGTATCGGTCTACATCAGCGGGACAACGACAAGCTGCTCGCAACGTTGAAGAATCTCCGGGATCTTGGCAATACGCTGATCGTCGTGGAGCATGATGAGGATACGATGCGTGCAGCAGATTATATTGTGGACGTCGGCCCTGGAGCAGGCTCCCATGGCGGTCAGATTGTTGCGAGCGGAACCGTGGAAGAGATCATGAATACGCCGGAGTCGATTACCGGTCAGTATTTGAGCGGTGCGAAGAAGATCCCGGTTCCTGAGACGAGACGAAAGCCCACAGGCTGGCTGACTGTGCGTAGCGCGGAAGAAAATAATTTAAAGAAGATCGATGTGAAATTTCCGTTGGGCGTGTTTACCTGCGTGACGGGCGTTTCCGGATCCGGCAAATCGTCGCTGGTCAACGAAATTCTCTATAAACACCTGGCAAGAGATTTAAACCGTGCGAGATGTATTCCGGGAAAACATGCGGGCATCGACGGCATCGAGCAGCTGGATAAGGTCATTGCGATCGACCAGTCTCCGATTGGGCGGACGCCCCGTTCCAATCCGGCGACCTATACAGGCGTATTTGATATGATCCGCGATTTGTTCGCATCGACTTCGGATGCAAAAGCGAAAGGCTATAAAAAGGGAAGATTCAGCTTCAACGTTAAGGGCGGACGCTGTGAAGCCTGTGGCGGCGACGGCATTATCAAGATTGAAATGCACTTTTTGCCGGATGTCTATGTGCCGTGTGAGGTTTGCGGAGGCAAGCGCTATAACCGAGAGACACTGGACGTCAAATACAAGGGCAAGAGCATTTACGATGTGTTGGATATGACAGTGGAGGAGGCGCTGACCTTTTTTGAAAATGTGCCGTCCATCCAGAGAAAGATTCAGACACTATATGATGTAGGGCTTTCTTATGTCAAGCTGGGACAGCCTTCTACGGAGCTGTCCGGCGGCGAAGCGCAGCGGATCAAGCTGGCAGCGGAGCTGTCCAGACGGAGCACCGGAAGGACGATCTATATTCTGGACGAACCCACGACCGGACTGCATTTTGCAGACGTGCAGAAGCTGATCGAGATTCTGCATCGGCTTGCAGAGGGTGGAAATACCGTTGTGGTAATCGAGCACAATCTGGATGTCATCAAGACGGCGGACTATCTGATCGATATCGGACCAGAGGGCGGCATGCGCGGCGGAACGGTCATCGCAAAGGGAACGCCGGAGGAGGTTGCGAAGAATCCTGCATCGTATACAGGATATTATGTAAAGAAGATGCTGAAAAGTTAAATTTTTCTGAATCCCCTTTTCAATACCGGGGTTTTACGCTATAATGGACGCGGACTATTCCAAAAAGGGTGAAGTTTGCCCTGATTAACATAGAGCAGAACAGGGAATGATTGGAACGTACAGTACGTTCGCAGCAGAACGGAAGGAGATTATAGCATGCAGTATACAGATATCGGGATTGATTTGGGAACAGCCAGCATTCTGGTTTATATCAGAGGGAAGGGCGTCGTATTAAAGGAGCCTTCCGTTGTAGCATTTGACCGTGATACCAACAAGATCAAGGCAATTGGAGAGGACGCGCGCCTGATGCTGGGACGTACGCCCGGCAATATCGTAGCAGTCCGTCCGCTTCGTCAGGGCGTTATTTCTGACTATACCGTAACAGAGAAGATGATGAAATACTTCATCCAGAAAGCACTCGGCAGAAAAACCTTCCGCCGCCCCAGAATCGCAGTCTGCGTACCCAGCGGCGTAACTGAGGTAGAGAAGAAAGCTGTTGAGGATGCAACCTATCAGGCAGGCGCAAGAGAGGTCTCTATTATTGAAGAGCCGATTGCGGCTGCAATCGGAGCTGGCATCGATATTTCCAGACCCTGCGGCAACATGATCGTGGATATCGGCGGTGGTACGTCCGATATTGCGGTAATTTCGCTGGGAGGAACCGTAGTGAGCGCATCCATCAAGATCGCAGGCGATGATTTTGACGAAGCGATTGTCCGCTACATGAGAAAGAAGCATAACCTTCTGATCGGTGAACGCACCGCAGAGGATATCAAGATCAAAATCGGTTCCGCTTATAAGAGACCGGAGCCGGACTACATGGAAGTCAGAGGACGTAACCTGGTAACAGGTCTGCCTAAGACCATCAAGGTTTCTTCGGAAGAAACAGAAGAGGCACTCAAAGAGTCTACAATGCAGATTGTAGAAGCAATTCACGGCGTATTGGAGAAGACTCCCCCGGAACTGGCTGCAGATATCGCGGACAGAGGTATCGTCCTGACCGGCGGCGGAAGCCTGCTGCGCGGTCTGGAAGAGCTGATTGCGGAGCACACCGGCATCAATACGATGACGGCAGAAGATCCGATGACCGCAGTAGCCATCGGAACCGGCAAATATGTAGAATTTCTGGGCGGATACAGAGAGTAATTCCATCGGAACCGGAACGTAGATGCAAAGCGCATCGAAAACAGGAACATTGTCAGAATCATAACAAGGTCGCCTATTTCATGGGCGACCTTTTGTGTTCAAAATGCCTGTTGGTGTGGTTGGCGGCGCAGTGCAGCCTATATTATAACAACAGCGGAGAAAACAGTGGCACAGCTGAAAGGATTTGTAACACACATTATTTATCGTAACAACGGGAACGGCTATACCGTTTTTGAATTGAATACAGGCGACGAGATCACCTGCGTGGGTACATTTCAGTCTCTGGAAGAGGGAGAAATTCTGGAGCTGGAGGGAGATTTTACCGAGCACGCGGTGTATGGGAGTCAGTTTAAAGTTTCTTCGTTCAAATTCTCGTCGCCAGAGGATGCGGCGGGGATGGAGAGATATCTCGGCTCCGGGGCGATCAAAGGAGTCGGCGCTTCGCTGGCGGCGCGGATTGTGAAACGGTTCGGGGCGGATACGTTTCGGATTGTCGAAGAAGAGCCGGAGCGCCTGGCGGAGATCAAGGGGATCAGTGAGCGCAAGGCGATGGATATTGCATCCCAGATGGAAGAAAAGCACGAAATGCGGGAAGCGATGGTCTATCTGCAGAAATACGGGATTTCCAACACGCTGGCGGTGCGGATTTATGAAACCTACGGCAGCAGACTCTACCGGGTTTTGGAAGAAAACCCGTACCAGCTTGCGGATGATATTGACGGAATCGGCTTCCGCAAGGCGGATGAACTCGCTGCAAGAATCGGCATCCACACGGATTCGGATTTTCGGATTCGGAGCGGAATTTTGTATACATTATTGCAGGCGTCCGGAGAAGGGCACATGTATCTGCCGGGCAGCGTTTTGATCCGGCGCGCGGCAGCACTTCTCGACCTTCCGCAGGAGGCAATTGCAGATCAACTGCCGAACCTTTCGATGGATAAAAAAATGGTCATCAAGAAAAACGGCGAGGATACGATCTGCTATGCGTTTTCGTATTATTACGCAGAGCTTGCCTGCGCGCGGATGCTGGTGGAATTGAATCAGACGATGCTGCCGGAGGGCGAGCTGCTCCCGGCGCAGGAGGAGGCAATTTTAAAACGGGTGGATCAGATTCAACAGCAGGAGGGACTGATGCTGGACGAGCTGCAGCGGAAGGCGGTTCTGGAGAGCGTCCGCAACAGCATTCTGATTCTGACCGGTGGACCGGGCACTGGTAAGACGACGACGATCAACACAATTATCCGGTATTTTGAAGGAGAAGGGCTGGATCTTTACCTCGCGGCGCCGACCGGAAGAGCGGCGAAGCGGATGACGGAGGCAACTGGCTACGAGGCGCGGACAATCCACCGGATGCTTGAGCTGTCCGGGGCGATGCCGGAAAGCGGCAAAAAGGCGAGCTTTGAACGGAATGAGGACAATCCGCTGGAGGCGGACGTGATTATCGTCGATGAGATGTCGATGGTTGATATCCACCTGTTTCAGTCGCTGTTGAAGGCGGTCAGCCCGGGGACGAGGTTGATTTTGGTCGGGGACGTGAATCAGCTGCCGAGCGTGGGTCCCGGACAGGTGCTGGCAGATCTGATTGCCAGCGAGGTGTTCCCTGTCGTCTGCCTGCAGAAAATTTTCCGGCAGGCGCAGGAGAGCGATATTGTTGTCAATGCGCATCGGATTAACAAAGGAGAACAGATTGCGCTGACAAATAAAAGCAGGGATTTCTTTTTTCTGGAGAGGAACAGTGTCCCTGTTATCTACAAGCATATGGTGCAGCTGATTGGAGAGATGCTGCCGAAATATGTAAAGGCTTCGCCGTTCGATATCCAGGTGCTGACGCCGATGCGGAAAGGCAGCCTTGGTGTGGAGACGTTAAACGGCGTACTGCAGAGCTGTTTAAATCCTCCGTCGGAGGGCAAAAAGGAGGTTCAGCTGGGCGATACCCTGTTCCGCGAGGGGGACAAGGTGATGCAGATTAAAAACAACTACCAGCTGGAATGGGAGGTCGTCAGCCGTTACGGCATCCCGATCGACAAGGGAGTTGGAATTTTTAACGGTGATATGGGGATAATCCGGGAAATTGACGAATATGCACAGACGGTGCTGGTGGAATACGACGAGCAACGCCGCGTGACCTATACCTATCCACAGATGGAAGAGGTGGAGCTGGCTTACGCGATCACAATTCACAAGTCGCAGGGAAGCGAATATCCTGCTGTGATTATGCCGCTTTTGGGAGGACCGAGACTCCTGTTTAACAGAAACCTTCTGTATACAGGTGTCACCCGTGCAAGGGGCTGTGTGACGATTCTGGGAAGCCGCAAGGTGGTGCAGGAGATGATCGCAAACGAAAGCGAAAACCGCAGGTACACCAGTCTGGACGTTCGGATCAGAGAGCTGAAAGGGGAAGCTTGATCGATTTCAAAACGCTATTATTTCCACGAAGATGTCCTGTATGCGACAGACCGGTGAAACCGGCCGGAGCGCTGGTCTGCAGAAGCTGTGCACCGAAACTTGTTTATGTCAGACAGCCGCTTTGCATGAAGTGCGGCAAGGAGCTTTCTGATGAAAATCAGGAATACTGCAGGGATTGTCTGCATAAAAAACATCTGTATGACAGAGGAATCAGTCTGTACCGGTATACGAGTGTTAAAAAGGCGGTTTACCGGTTCAAATATGCGGGCAGGCAGGAATACGCCGCTTTTTTCGGAAAAGAGATGGCATGGCATTTGGGGCGGCAGATCCTTTCCTGGAAGGTAGACGCATTGGTCCCTGTTCCGCTGCATCCGGCGCGGAAGCGCAAAAGAGGCTACAATCAGGCGGAGCTTCTGGCATTGGAAATTGGAAAACAGTTAGGGCTCCGGGTGGAGAACAACTGGCTGATTCGGACAAAAAATACAGTTCCGCAGAAGCTTTTAAATGGGCAGGAACGCCGAAATAATTTGAAAAAGGCTTTTAAAGCAGGGCAAAATGATGTAAAATTAAATGCAATTGTAATTATTGATGATATCTATACGACAGGAAGTACGATAGATGCGATGGCGGCGGTCTGCAGGCAGCAGGGCGTTTCCAGAATTTATTTTGCGGCGTTGTCTATCGGAAACGGACAGGAGGTCAGATGATCAATCAGGAAAAGGTTCTCAGAATGACCAAGATGGCATCGTATGAAGAGCACGGTGGACGGAAGGATCGCGCAGTGGTGGGATATTTTCGCAGCGATTATATCGGAAAACAGACTATTATTTCACTGATAGTGATAACGGCAGCTTTCCTTGCCGGGCTGGGGGCATATCTTGTATTTCATTTTTCAGAGGTAATGGGAAATATTTATTCCATGGATCTGGTGGGAACGGCGAAGAAGATTTTGACGTTATATCTGATGGCGGCAGTTTTATATGTGGCAGTTACCTATGTGATATACACGATCCGTTATGCAAAAGCGAAGAAGAGGCTGCAGTTATTTTTGGAGTATCTGGACTGCCTGGATCAGGATGGAGAAGAGGAAACCGCAGAGAGGAAATAAAAGATGACACAGCTGCTTGTAATCAGAGAATACATAAAAAATTTTTACACAAAATATGAAGAATTTATCGTTCCCCTGTTGAAATTTGTCTTGGGACTTATTTTGTTTCTGACGATCAACGGCAGAATGGGCTATATGGCAAAAATTGACCACGTTGCGATCGCGCTGGTGGCGGCGCTTCTGTGCTCATTCCTCCCGCTGGGTGTGATGGTATTTTTGAGCGCGATGTTTCTGCTGCTGCATACTTATGCGCTGTCTGCGGAATGCGTTGTGGTTCTGCTGCTTGCTTATATTATCGTGTTGGTGATTTATCTGCGGTTTGCACCGAAAGCGCATTTGCTGCTGCTTTTGACACCGCTTCTGTTTGTGTGGAAGATCCCTTATGCGGCTCCGCTGGCAGCGGGACTGTTCGGGACACCGGGAGCTGCGGCTGCGGTTGCAGGCGGCGTAGTGGTATATTATGTGCTGGCATATATTACCGGCAATGCGCAGGCGTTTGGCGGCGGGGAAAGCGATACCATGCTGCAGCGCTTCAGCGATATGGGAACCGGCGTGATCGAAAATAAAGAAATGCTGATTGTAGTGACGGCGTTTGCCATCACAGCGATTTTGGTTTATGCGATCCGCCGCATGAGCATTAACTATTCCAGAGCGATCGCTGTTTTGGTCGGAACGCTGGCAGATATCGTAATTTTACTGATCGGGGATCTGATCTATGATGCGAATTTTTCCCTGGCGGGCGTGATTCTCGGCAGTATTGTATGCGCGCTGATCGCGCTGGTGATGCAGTTTTTCCAGTTCAATCTGGATTATGCACGCACCGAAAAAGTGCAGTTTGAAGATGACGAGTATTATTACTATGTAAAAGCGGTTCCCAAAATGGCAGTGGCAGTGCCGGAGAAGCGGGTAAAACGGATCACGACGCAGCGCGCAAACCAGAATGTCCGCCACAGCCATGGGAAGGGCAAAACCAGAAAATAGTGAGATGGAACAATGGAACAGATCAAAGAGTTTGCGGACAGATATCTGACACAGATACAATTTATAGGACCAATGGATATTGTGGAGATTATCCTCATTTCTCTGATGGTCTATTATCTACTGATCTTTATTCGGAATACCAGGGCATGGCAGCTGTTAAAGGGCGTGTTCGTCATTCTGGTATTTCTTGTGATTGCCGAAATCCTGCAGATGGATACGATCCTCTGGATTGCGAGGACGGCGTTTCAGTTTGCAACAATTGCGCTGATCGTCGTGCTGCAGCCGGAGCTGCGCAAGGCGCTGGAACAGCTCGGACAGAAAAATCTGATCCGTTCCGTCATTCCCTTTGAATCCTCCAAGCCGGAGGAGGGACTCTTTTCCGACCGGACGATCCGTGAGATCGTAAAGGGCTGTGTGGAAATGTCCCGGGCAAAGACGGGCGCGCTGATCGTTGTCAGACAGCTGGACTCCCTGGCAGAATATGAACGTACCGGCATTGCAGTGGATGGTATTGTGACCAGCCAGCTGCTGATCAATATTTTCGAAAAAAATACGCCGTTACATGACGGCGCAGTGATCGTACAGGGGAACCGTGTGACCTATGCGACCTGCTATCTGCCGTTGTCGGACAATATGCGTCTGAGCAAGGATCTCGGAACGAGACACCGTGCAGGCGTCGGTATTTCCGAGGTAACGGATTCCATGACAGTGATCGTGTCAGAGGAAAATGGCAAGATCAGCGTCGCTTATGAAGGAACGTTAAGCAGAGGACTGACGGCGGAGGAACTGGAAGAAAAGCTGAGATCTATTCAGAAAAAACCGACCGATGAGAAAGCGCACAAACGCTGGAAGGGGTGGTTCCACAATGAAAAGTAAGCTCATGCACAATCTGGGTCTGAAGATTATGGCGGTGTTGATTTCCGTTGTGCTGTGGATGCTGGCGGTTGACATCAATGATCCGGTGATAAATAAATATATCAATAATGTACAGGTACAGCTGACCAATACGGGGGCACTGACTGGACAGGGGAAAACCTACCGTATAGTGGACAATTCCGATACGATCCGTGTTTCCGTGCGCGCACCGAAGTCTGCAATCAGTGCAATCGATGCGCAGAGCGTGACGGCAAAGGCAGACCTGTCTGAAATTACAGATGACGGGCGCGTACCGATCGAGCTGTCGTTAAGCAGCGGCCTGGATGTGGAAAAGATCACTTCAGACAGACAGTATGTACAGTTACAGGTAGAAAATAAAAAGACAAGACAGTTAAGCATAGAGGTTGCCAAAAACGGGACACTTCCGGATGGATATGCGACCGGCAGGATCGATATGGAAACCAATACACTCAGCATCAGCGGCCCGGAATCAGCGGTGAATGCGGTAAGCCGTGCAGTGGTGGATATTTCTCTGGATAATGTGACAGCGAATGTGGAAATCGATGCGACAATCCGCCTGCTGGATGCAGACGGCAACGAAATCACCAGCAGTGAAATCCGCAAAAATGTGGACAGCGTAAAGGTGACCGTTCCGATTCTGGAGACAAAGGAGGTCACAATCAGTGCTTCCGCTATAGGAGAACCGGCGGATGGTTATGAACAGACTGGAACGGTAACGGTGTCTCCTGAAACGGTGAAAATTGCAGGGCGGGCGGCTGTGCTGGATAAGATCTCGGAGATCACGATCCCGGCAGAGGAACTTGATCTGACGGATGCGACGGCACCGGTGACTAATACGATTGATATCAGAGAATATCTTCCTTCGGACATATCGCTTGCGGATGCTGATTTTGACGGAACAGTAACGGTATCCGCGGATATCGAGCAGATCCGACGCAAGACGATCAGCTTTGATGCGGACAGCGTTCAGCTTTTGAACATTCCGGACGGTTGGCTGGCAGAAGCAGTCAGCGGGCAGAATCTGCAGCTGACAGTCAGAGGTCTGCAGGATAATTTGAATCATGTGGATGCAGGGACAATCACGCCTCACGCGGATTTGTCTGCATTGATAGATGAAAACGGCACTGTGACGGCAGGAGAACAGGAAGTGACGGTGAAATTTTTGCTTCCCGCTTCTGTGGATCAGGTCAATGTGGTTACGGTGCAGGTGCATCTGACTCAGCTTGCTGCTTCGAATACAGATGCACAGGGAGCTCAGTAAAAGCCGGGCAGGAGAAAATGTAAACAGCGCCCGGAGCAGGGAATGCAGAACTTGTGGGTTGAATCAGGGCTGCAAACGAAAACCCGAAATCCGGAAGGCTTTGCAGCTTTATAACAGGAGGAAGAGATCATGTCGAGAATGTTCGGAACAGATGGTGTAAGAGGTGTTGCAAATGAAGAGCTGACGCCGCTTTTAGCGATGCAGCTGGGGCAGGCAGGCGCATATGTCCTGACCCGTGAAAACAAGCACAAACCTACAATTATGGTTGGCTGTGACACAAGAATGTCTGGCGATATGCTGGCAAACGCATTGATGGCAGGAATCTGCAGCGTAGGCGCAAATGCGGTTTATGTGGGCGTGATTCCGACTCCGGCGATCGCTTATCTGACCAAGAAATATAAGGTAGAAGCCGGTGTTGTGATTTCTGCATCCCACAACCCGATGGAGTTTAATGGCATTAAATTCTTTGACGGCAATGGCTACAAGCTGCCGGATGCTCTGGAGGATGAGATCGAAGCCCTGATCAAGAACAACATGAATCGTGTGGAATTTCCGACAGGCTCCAGCGTTGGACGGATCAAGTACCGCAAGGACGCAAGAGAGGAATATATCAATCATGCAGTTCGGGCAGTTCCGGTGGATCTGACGAACCTGAAGGTGGTTGTGGACTGTGCAGAGGGTGCATCTCATTATACTTCCATAGAAGCTCTGCGTCAGCTTGGCGCACAGGTTGTTCCGATTCACAATATGCCGGATGGCACGAATATCAATGCAAACTGTGGTTCAACCCATATGGAAGAGCTGCAGGCCCGCGTTGTTTACGAAAAGGCAAACATCGGTCTGGCGTTTGACGGCGATGCAGACCGCCTGCTGGCAGTGGATGAGCTGGGCAACGTCGTGGATGGTGATCAGATCATGGCGATTGTAGGTGCACATATGCGCAACATGGGCAAGCTGAAACAGAACACGATCGTGGCGACTGTCATGAGTAACCTTGGTCTGTTTCTGTTTGGTGAGAAAGAAAAGATCCATATCGAAAAAACCAAGGTCGGTGACCGTTATGTGCTGGAGCGTATGCGGGAAATCGGCGCGAGCCTTGGCGGTGAGCAGTCCGGTCATATTATTTTCCTGGATGAAAATACGACTGGTGATGGTCTGCTGTCTGCGCTGCATCTGTTAGAGGTTATGGTAGTGACCGGAAAACCGCTGTCTGAGCTTTCCAAGATTATGACAGTCCTGCCGCAGGCACTGGTTAATGTTACCGTTCCGAATCACCGCAAAGAGCACTTTATGGAATATCCGGAAATCGCGGCTGCGATCGAAGAGCTGGAAAAAGAGTTCGCAGGAGAAGGCCGCGTATTGATCCGTCCTTCAGGCACGGAGCCGAAGGTGCGTGTCATGATCGAGGGTAAGGACAAAGAACGCATTGATAAGGAAGCACATAGAATTGCAGATCTGATTCAGCAGCTGATGCTGTAATCCAGATGTAACTTGTGTTCCGGCTGCAGATGGGGCTTTTGGAACGGGTTGGTGCTTGCCAGATGGGTGCGATAATGGTATGATAATCATGTAAAGATCCGCATTGGGCGGAAAGGGGAGAACAGATATGGTACGCCAGAAGGTAGTAATCAAAAACCCGACAGGACTTCACCTAAGACCGGCTGGAAATCTATGCAAGGAAGCAATCAAATATAAATCGCTGATTACGTTTACGTTTCGGGACAGCACGGCGAACGCGAAGAGCGTTCTAAGTGTTCTGGGCGCATGTGTAAAATGTGGCGATGAAATTGAACTGATATGCGACGGACCGGACGAAGAAGAAGCGCTGACAGCCCTGACCGAGGCAATTGAAGGCGGACTGGGGGAGTAAGCTGCAAGTGCAGCAGAAGAACTTTGTTGAGCAGGATTGTTTCCTTGAGTGGAACAGGACTGTTTCGTGAAGAGATCAGAAGAGGAGGTCAGACCTGGAGCAGATTTTCAGGCTGGGTTCCTCTTTTTCATAACAATAGAATTCTCGCAGAGCGTGCATTCTATTGTTTGATACCAGGGTCAAAAGGGCGTTTCGTAGTCTCACAACCCGGTATCTTATAGCAAAGTGACAGCTACATTGCTCATAAATACAGTCAGAATGGCAGGACACGAAGGGAGAGAAAAAGCAATGATGAATTATCAGAAATACCGCCGTAATCCGGTAATTGACTATCCGGAGCGCCAGTGGCCAGGCAAAGAGATTGAGAAAGCACCCATATGGTGCAGCGTAGACCTGCGCGACGGCAACCAGGCGCTGGTAGATCCGATGGTAGTAGAAGAAAAGATCGAAATGTTTCAGTATCTGATAAAGCTGGGCTTTAAGGAAATCGAAGTTGGTTTCCCGGCAGCAAGTCAGATTGAATTCGATTTTCTGCGCCACCTGATTGAGCATGATATGATTCCGGATGACGTATATGTTCAGGTGCTGACACAGTGCCGGGAAGAGCTGATCGCGCGTACCTTTGAATCGATTCAGGGCTGTAAGCAGGCGATCGTACATATTTATAACTCTACGTCCACATTGCAGAGAGATGTCGTGTTCCACATGGATCGTTCGCATATCGTGGACATTGCGGTAAAGGGAACCGAGCTGGTAAAAAAATATGCCGCAGACTTCCCGGGCAAGATCGTCCTGGAATATTCCCCGGAAAGCTTTACCGGAACAGAGTTGGACTTTGCGCTTGAAATCTGTACCGCAGTTCAGAAAACCTGGGGCGCAACGAAAGAAAATCCAATCATTATCAATTTGCCGTCTACTGTAGAGATGAATACGCCGAACGTTTATGCAGATCAGATCGAGTGGATGAACCGTCATTTTGAAAACAGAGAGAGCATTATTTTAAGTATCCATCCTCACAACGACAGAGGAACCGGTGTTGCGAGCGCGGAGCTGGCACTGCTTGCAGGCGCAGAGCGTGTCGAGGGAACTCTGTTTGGAAACGGCGAGCGTACTGGTAACGTAGATGTTTTAAATATCGCCTACAACATGTTCTCCCAGGGCATCAACCCTGAGCTGGAAATCGGACATGTCAACGATATTATCGGTATTTACGAAAGATGCTGCAAGATCCCGATCCATCCGAGACATCCTTATGCCGGCAAACTGGTATTTACCGCATTCTCCGGTTCCCATCAGGATGCGATCAACAAGGGCGTGCAGGCAATGAAGGAGAGAAAGAGCGAAATCTGGCAGGTTCCTTATCTGCCGATCGATCCTGCCGATATCGGAAGGGAGTACGAGCCCATCGTGCGTATCAATTCCCAGTCCGGCAAGGGCGGTGTCGCTTTCGTTATGGATACTTATTTTGGCTTCAAGCTGCCCAAGGCGATGCACAAAGAGTTTGCAAATGTTATCCAGAAGATATCCGAGAAGCAGGGCGAGGTTTCCCCGCAGCAGATCATGGACAATTTCAAGCGCGAGTATCTGGATCAGAAGGAACCTCTGCACTTCAAGAAGCTGAGAATCGAGGATCTGAGCGGAGATGTGGAATCCGGCGAATTCGATACAAAGGTTATCGTGGACTACACGCTGGCAGGCAAGCCCGGTACATTCGATGCAGTCGGCAACGGCCCGATCGATGCGGTCAAGAGAGGACTGCAGGTTACCTTCGGCATGAATATCAGAGTGCTTGATTACGAGGAGCATGCGCTGCAGAACGGTTCCAACGCGCAGGCAGCAGCATATATCCATATGATGGATGCAGAGAGCGGACGCGTTACTTATGGTGTTGGCGTAAGCTCCAACATCACAAGAGCATCTGTACGCGCAATGTTCTCGGCGGTCAACCGTCTGGAGCTGGTAACGGGCGTATAAGAGACGCATACAACAAAAGAAGAGCTGCGATAAAAGCAGAAAACCGAACCGTTTTGTCGTTTTGGCAGAACGGTTCCTTCATAAGGAGAAAAGTATGGCATATCAGACTCCCTATTTTGTGATCGATGAAAATCAGCTGACGAAAGATTTTCAGATGCTGAAAAGCTCCCTGGAAACATCCTGGGGCAATTACCGGATCGGATATTCCTTTAAAACGAATTCCCTGCCGTGGCTGGTAACCTTTTTAAAGGCGGGCGGCGTGATGGCGGAGGTTGTATCCGACGATGAATATTCGCTGGCTGGCGCACTTGGTTTTTCAGATTCTGAAATTGTATACAATGGACCGGTCAAAAAACGTCCGTCGTTTGAACGGGTGCTGCTTGCAGGCGGCATCCTGAATATGGACGGCAGACGGGAGCTGGACTGGATGGAAGAGCTGGCAGCAGCGCATCCGACACAGACGTTTCGGGTCGGAATCCGGGTCAATTTTGATCTGGAAAAAATGTGCCCGGGACAGACGACGATGGGCGAAGCCGGAGGAAGATTTGGATTCAGCTATGAAAACGGGACATTTGCAGCCGTTTTAGAGCGCGTGCGGCGCATTCCGAATGTTGAGGTTACGGGCTTACATCTGCATTCCAGCAGCAAGTCCAGAAGTGTCGCGGTATTTGAAGCAATCGCTTCGATGGCATGTAAATTAAAGCGGGAATTTTCCCTGAACCTGTCTTATGTGGATCTGGGCGGCGGTTATTGCGGCGGTCTGGAAGGACGTCCACAGTATCCGGATTATTTTCCGGCTGTGGCGAAGGTTTTACAAGAAGAATTTACGCCAGAACAAACAATGCTAATCGTTGAACCGGGCATTTCTCTTTTGTCAAAGGCAAGTACGTTTGTGACAGGCGTCGTGGATGTGCGTGATATCGGAAACGAGCGGTATTTGATCACGGACGGAAGCCGTTTCAATATCGACCCGACGATGATTAAGAGCAGCCACCTGTTCCATCTGGAATTGAATGAGGCAAATCCGGATGCAGAGCAGCGAAAAACGATGGCGCATCAGTGCGTATCGGGCTATTCCTGCATGGAAGTGGACCGGATTTTTGAATACCGCGACGGAATCGAGCTGATGGAAGGCGACCGGATTGTTTATGAAAATGTGGGCGGCTATACGATGAGCCTGAATCCGTTGTTTATCCAGTATTTCCCGGACGTTTATATCCGTCGGGACGGGAAGCTTTATAAGATCAGAAACCGCTGGACGCCGAAGGAATATATGCAGAACAGCATGTTGTATGGAGAAGAACAAAAATGACGACGATCTTGATTTTGAGCTGCGGAACGCGCAATAAGCTGGTACGTTTTTTTAAAGAAGCCTTTCATAGTCTGCCGGGCGGCGGAAGGGTGATCGTGACGGACTGCAGCCCGTGGGCACCTGCACTGTACGAGGCGGACGCATTTTATCTGGTACCGCCGATGAAGGATCCCGGATACGAAGACAGGATTCTGGAAATCTGCATGCGGGAACAGGTCAATGCCCTGCTTCCACTGTTTGAGGATGAGCTGGATCTGCTGGCGCAGAACCGGAAGAAGTTTGAGGAAAAAGGGATCACAGCGATTGTATCGGACGCAGAAAGCGTTGCAGTCTGCCGGGATAAGTACGGCTTTTTCTCCCTGCTGCAGAAAAACGGACTGCCGGTGCTGTATACGAGCGCATCTCTGGAAGAGTTTGACTCGGATTACGCGGAAGGAAAGATTGCGTTCCCGGTATTTGTAAAGCCTGTTCGGGGCTGCGGAAGCGTCGGCATCAGCCGGGTGGACAACCGCGAGCTTCTTGGTGTGCTGTGCCGTTATAGCAAAGAGCCGCTGTTGATCCAGCAGTATGCGGACGGTGAGGAATTCGGCGCGGACATTTACGTCGATTTGATTTCCAAAAAACCGGTAGCTATTTTTACGAAGAAAAAAGTGCGGATGCGGGCGGGCGAAACCGAAAAATCGATTTCCGTCAAAGATCCTGCGCTGTTTGAAGCGATTGAAAAGACGGTTTCCGCGCTTTCGCTGGCAGGTCCGATCGACATGGATATTTTCCGGATTGACGGCAAATATTATATTTCCGAAATCAATCCGCGGTTTGGCGGCGGCTATCCCCACGCATGGCACTGCAACGTGAGGTTCCCGGAGCTGATCGCGAAAAATCTGCTCGGCGAGGAAAATGAGCCGCAGATCGGCGCATACGAAGCGGATATGTGCATGATGAAATATTCCGACGAGATCGTGCGGAAGCTGTGAGACGCAGTGAAATAAAAATCCATGCTTCTGAATCAAAATAGCATGGATATAAACAATAGAATGCACGCTCTGCGAGCATTCTATTGTCATGAATAAAAAAGACATGTTAGAATGAGGGGAGAAATGGAGCAGATGACGGAACTTGAAGCTGAGTGTCGGCATAGATACCGGGTTCGGAGCATCCGGGAGGATGATTACGGCTGTGAAGAGCGTCCGGAGGGCGTTTGGCCGACCGTGCTTGTTGAACTGGAGGATGAAAACGGGCAGCTCCGTTTGCTCCGGCAAAAGGATCACTATCTGTATGAACAGCAGATCGAGGAGGGCGATCAGGTGATTCTGGAACAGGAGATTCTGAAAAGAATAGAATAATCTGGGAAAGGCTAACAAGAGGGGAAAGGATAATGAAAACAGAAGGGAAAAGAAACCTGCTGAGACAGCCGGATGAGATCAGGCTGATGACAGGCAGTGCGCAGACGGAGCAGGAGACCGCGCCCGATGCAGCTGCGTTCAGAGCAGGTGACGTTACAGTGGAGTTTGCGGAAGCCGACGGCAGCCTTGCGGTATTCGTGCAGGCACAGAACACACCGGTTCGGGAGCTTGTGCTTACCTGGAAAGCTATGTTTGGCGGGGCGGGCGAGGTGCTCGGGGACACCTGGGAACGCGGTTACGGTGATCTGGAATGGAAAAAGGAAGCAGATCATATCGGAATGCCGTGGTACTTTTTCCGGCATGAAGCGGGAAAATGCCTGGCATTTGGTGTAAAGGTGCGTCCATCTGCAATGTGCTGGTGGGAAAAGGACGGTGCGGATGTAAAGCTGCATCTGGACGTGCGCTGCGGGACGTATGGCGTGAAGCTTGGCGGACGGAAGCTGGAAGCGGCAAAGATCGTTATGACATCTTATGCGCTGGAAGAAGCTGATACGCCGGTAGAAGTATTTGAAGCCTGCAGGGCATTTTGCAGCGAGATGTGCGACGATCCCGACTGTAGAGACACCGTGATTTACGGCGGGAACAACTGGTACTATGCCTATGGAAAAAGCTCTGCAAAGGAAATTCTCGAAGACAGCGCATATCTTGCGGAGATGACGGAGGGCATCGAAAACCGCCCGTTTATGGTGATGGATGACGGCTGGCAGATCGATCACAGCGATTCTTATAACGGAGGTCCTTGGCGGGTTGGCAATGCGGATTACGGGGACATGGGAGAGCTCGCTGCGCAGATGAGGGCAAAAAATGTGCGCCCCGGCATCTGGTTCAGACCGCTGTACGATCATTCTGCGGATATTCCGGCTGAGTGGAGACTGGAGCGCAATGCAGAGGTGTTCGATATTTCTGTGTCGGAGGTTCTGGAACATATCGCACAGGATATCAGACAGCTTGGAGACTGGGGATATGAGCTGATCAAACACGATTTTTCGACCTATGATATCTTTGGCTGCTGGGGATTTGAGATGGGGACCAGGCTGACGAATGGCAGCTGGCGCTTCCATGACCATACGAAAACCACGGCAGAGCTGATCGTTCGTTTTTATGAGGTCGTTCATGAAGCTGCAAAACGCGAGGATCGTCAGGACGTCCTGATTCTTGGCTGCAACTGTATCGGACATCTGGGCGCAGGGCTGATGCAGGGCAACCGTACTGGAGACGATACAAGCGGTGTAGAATGGGAAAGGACCCGGAAAATGGGCATCAACACGCTGGCATTCCGGATGCTGCAGCAGGGGACGTTTTACGGAGCGGATGCAGACTGTGTCGGAATCACAGAGCATATTGACTGGAACAAGAACCGACAGTGGATGGAAGTGCTTGCAGAAAGCGGGACGCCGTTTTTTGTATCGGTAAAACCGGGATTTCTGAACGAGAGTCAGAAGAAAGAGTTAAAAGAAGCATACCGGAAGGCATCACAGCCGCACCCGGCAGCAGTGCCGCTGGACTGGATGGAGACAAAAACGCCTGAAAAATGGCAGACCTACGCCGGCAGAAGAGAATACAATTTTTAAAAAGAAAGAAGCCGCTGCGCTGACAGAATGTGTCACGTGGCGGCTTCTTTATCGTATAGGAAACTTCGTTTCCATACGATAAGAAACGCTCCGCGCGGATCGCACTGCAGCGGAATGGAAGAATGTCGCTTGCGCGACCCGCCGCAGGCGGAGAATCCTGCTTCGCAGGATTCTTTTTTATCTGCATGTCTGGCGGTGTGTTTGTGCTTACCCTTCAGCAAATCCAGAAAGCGATTTTCCTGCCGTTTCTTTGCCGGAAAATCCCGCAAAAAAGTAGAAAAACCGCTTGACACGGCAATTAAAAGCACTTATACTAGGAGAGCATGCATTGGGAGAGGATTTTATTTTGATGCGCGAAAAT
>OJKW01000078.1_pt1 | contig 94061 bp, 72 predicted proteins | sample 1596591 | NCBI WGS metagenome assembly OJKW01 (sample SAMEA4350166, study PRJEB24818) | metagenome | biome: human; feature: gut; material: faeces | place: Denmark | collected 2013-09 | reverse complement strand
GGATAACAAAATAAAATCATTAAAAGAGTTTGGTTGCAATCTTCATAATTACAATCCATATCGAGATAGTGATATTCCCGTATTTCGAGAAGAAAAAGCAAATTGGTTTTGAGAGGACTATAAATTCCAGTTTGCCAGTATCTTAGACAGAATATGAACAACGAAAAACATCGTAGCAATACGGTGTTTTTTTGTTACCTAAAACCAACAAATTCATACATAACCACAGGTTAGTACAAATACCTTGTGTGATTTTTTGAAAGGCTTAGAACGGGGATTTTCTCCGATTTTCGCCCCTAAAAGATACACAAAAAGGTTTCAAGTATCTTTCCTGTGGTTTTTTTATTTTCAAACGGAAAGGTGGATTGATATGCCAAGAATGAGCAAGAAACGGAAACAAGAATGGGCATTGTTTCTGAATGACCGTAATCGCATTACCTACAACGAACTTTGCAGAAAATGCAGGAATGACTGTAAGCAGAGTTTCCGCTGTATCGTGGTGCTTTGCCCGAAATATTTATCGAAAAGGAGAACAAATAAAAATGATTGAAAATGAAATGACTGTCAGCGTACCTCTTGAAGTTGTCAAGGCAAGCGAAATCGAGCCGAAAGAAGTGAAATGGCTGTGGTATCCGTATATTCCGTTTGGCAAGGTTACGCTGTTGCAGGGCGATCCGGGCGATGGAAAAAGCAAGCTAATGCTTTCCGTTGCCGCCCTGCTCTCAAAGGGCGAACCTCTGCCCTTTACCGAAACGGAAGAAAACGAGCCTGTGACTATCATCTATCAGACAACGGAAGATGACGCAGACGATACGGTAGTACCTCGCTTTAACTCTGCCGGTGGCAACGGAGAGAACCTTATCTTCATCAGGGAAGATGAAAAGTCTTTATCCTTTGGGGATAACCGTATTCGTGAAGCGATTGAGATGTACCACGCAAAACTTTTAATTCTTGACCCGATGAGTTCCTATATCGGAGAAATCTGTTCGATGAACAATGCCAACGAAACACGAGCCGAGTTTAATCATCTGATAGCGGTTGCGAAAGATACTGGCTGTGCGATTGTGATTATCGCTCATATGAACAAGATGAAAGACACCAACCCCCTTTACCGTACCAACGGTTCGATTGACATTGCGGGTGCTGCAAGAAGTATTCTTGCAATCACACGCACACCGAACAAGGAAGTACCTGCGGAAAGATATTTGGTGCAGGTAAAATCCAACCTTGCCCCGACAGGCTCTGCCATTCTGTTTGAAGTATCTGAGAAAGGTGTGGACTTTATTTCCGAAATGGAAATGACAGCGGAAGAAGCGTTCCAATCCCTCGCCCCGAAAATCGGCAGACCCAACGATAAGGAAGTCAAGGCGAAAGCATTTCTGATTGAAATGCTGAAAGACGGAGAAATGCTTTCTTCGAATTGTGAAGAAAAACTTGAAGCCGCAGGGTTCAGGAAATCGACCATTAAAAAGGCAAAGAATTTTAAATGCCTTTATATGAACACTTAAAGTGCAGAAAAACAAGCAATTTCATAAATGTTATTATTTTGAGCGCAAATGTAAAGCAATGTTGATAGAAAAAATTGTTTATTTTATTTAAAATTGCTCTTAAAGGAGGACACAAAATGGAAATTGGAAATAAAATCAACCAATTAAGGAAACTTTCGGGAATGACACAAGAACAATTAGCAGAAAAACTTAACGTATCCAGACAGACTATTTCCAAATGGGAGTCAGATAGCACTTCCCCTGATTTAGAAAGTATCGTTAAAATAAGCAGAATTTTTCATGTGTCATTAGATGATTTGCTAAAGGAAGGAGAAGCAGGTGTGGCAAACAAAACTGATGAGCAAATAACTTTAGAAGATTTGATGAAAATAAATCTTCATAACAGAAAAATGACGCTGTTGCTAATTAGTGGTCTGATTTTTATTATGGTTAGCATATTAAATTTCGCCTATGTAATTGCGCTACAAAGCACAACACTTAGTACCCAGTATATGCTATACCGATATATCGTTACAGGACAATACGAAAATGCCCCTATTGATTATATGCGGTTAATGATACCGTCTATTATTGCGGCAGCAATCGGAGTGATATTGTTCATAAGTTATACCATTGAAAGAAGAAAAAAAGGAGACTGAAAATATGTATAAGGCAAAGAAGTTTATTTCATATATGGCTTTATGTGTGTTAATCTTTTCTTTATGTGCATGTGGAGAAAAAGGTAGTGAAAACGCTGCTATTTATGGAGAAACCGTCGGAGGATTGGAAGATAATGAGCTTTTTGCAATTATTGATACAAATGCTTCTTTACCTGTTTTACTTGTTACCTCACAAGTATATAATGACGGTTTGGGAAATCAGGCAGCACTTAATTGTGATGTATATTATTTGATAGATAAAGAAGTTAAAAACATAGGAACAATAGAAAGTATGGGAACAGCATATCCTATCGCCTATGATGAAACAGGTATTTATGCTGCTTCCGGTCACGATATGCAGCGTTTTGAAATTGAAAAATCCGGTTCGCTCAGACTGGCAGAGGGGATTTATGAGCAATTTGACGAAAGTGGAAATGCTGCTTATACCATGAAAAAAGGAGAGGAAACAGATGTAATTACAGAAGAAGAATACTATGCAGCTTTTGAAAAATACAGCAATGCTACCATAGTAAATTTCTCTTATGGTGCATCGGACGCTGGCAAGGCAGAAGTGGTAACTAACAATGAGCTGGAACCCCGTCAAGGAAATATAGCAGAAGATGTCAATGTACTAGAAATTGTACAAGAGACAGCCTCGGAATTTGCAGTCAAAAAAATGGAAACTTCTTATTTTTGAAAGGCAGGACAATGAAATTTTTTATGCCGCTACTTTGGTAGAAAATGATTGTGCGCCGGAGATGATATTTTTACAAACGACTTACAGACAACACTTAAAGAATAGCAAACCCAGTCGAGCCAGTCAACGGCAAGATGAACGGCTCTTGCAGAGCCGCCGTTGACAGCCCCGCCCGGTTTTGCAGTTAGGCAGTCAAGGAGCGACAGCCTAAAGTGCTGCCGCCCCTTACTTTTATGATACAGCATCAACTTTGGAAGTATATCCTGATGCTGTATCAGAGGAACACAGTACACAAGTGAGTTATATCGTAAAGCAATCAGCAAATATGGCATTCTCCAAAGCATGAACAGTGCTGGCGGCAGATGCCACGACAATGCCAGATGCGAAAGCATGTGGGCAAGATTCAAAGAAGAATTACTTTATGGACGTTATGATACCACTTCAATGACAGTAGAACAGTTAAAAACACTCATCTGGAGATATTTCATCAGCTATTGGAATAACCGAAGAATCTGCTCTGCTAATGGTGGCTTACCTCCGATGATTAAGCGTCAACAATACTACGATTCATTACAGGAGGCAGCATAGGTCGAACATCCTTGAGAAAAAAGTGTAAACCAATATTGACAATATCAAATCCTATGGAGCAAGCGTTGCAAAGATGAAAAACTGCGAGGAACGGTTAAGGAAGTAGTCAATCAGATTAGCCATTCAAAGAAATGGAAATCGGATATTCCGCTGACCGATGAAAAAGGAAATCCACTTCTTAGAAAAAATGGGAAACCGATGTTCCGAGCTTCATACAGCATACTGCAAGACGAATTGTTTAATTATATGACGGAGCGAGGATTCAAAGGCTTTCAGCGTGGCGAATACGGAAGTACCGCCGAACATCTTACTTCCCTACAATATCAAATCAAGCAGGACAAGGAACGATTGGAGAAGTTGCAGAAGCGTATTCAGCGTGAACAGATGAAGTATGAGCCTGCCCGTAATGTTTCCAAAACCTATAACGAGATTGACAGTATGGGGCAGAAAACAATCACGGGTAAAATGGCAATCTCCAAAGAGGATTATTCTCAACTGACTGCCCTTGCCAAAGAGGACATTACCAGTCGTGCAGAAATCAGCGAATTAGAACAGAATGCAAACTATTACCGACAGAAATATTTTGACTGTGCAAACGCACTCCAAAGAATGAAAACTAAATACAACGAACTGAAAGAAAAGTGCGGACCTTTTCCATTATACTCACGACTTAATAACTTCTTGAACTATTGAAAATCTGCGGTTATTGGGTGTTCCAATATGAATGCCCCACAATCAAATCTTATGAAAGAGAGGAGCGGACTATATGAAAGAACAGAAACATTCTTATTCGCAACGCATAGGAAAAACAACATTCATCGTAAATGTAAAGCAGTCCGAAAGTGCCAAAAAGCCTTTGAATACGGTGTTTCAAGACATCTGCAAGCACGAGGTTTTGGGCGATTTCTTTACGGACAAATCATTTAATTTAGAAAATCCACAAAAAGTATCTTGACAAACTCGACCCCGACGGTCCAAGCAGCACACAAAATTCTCCTTTTTCCACGGAAAGGTCAATGCCTTTTAATACTTCCACCAGACTGTCGCCCTCGCCGAAGGACTTTCGGATTCCTCTGATTTCCAGAAACATCACTTTCCCTCCTCAATATCGTAATCTTCATGATATCAGGGGCAAAAGGGCTAAGCCCACATGAGCTTACTCATAGGTGGATGAGAGACCTTTTGCCCTGACGCCATATCCATCGGGTTCAAAAATTCATTTTTCAGAAGTAGAATAGACTAACTTTTGTTCGCTGTCAATGTTTTAAGCTACAGTTCACTCGTACCCTTCTGAGTCCAGATTCCGTGCTTGCACGAAAATCTGAACTCAGAAGGGTACGAAGGGAGCGCCATTTTATGAGCAAAAAGAGCTGCAAAGCAGCGGAGAGCATCGAAGACGCGGTTTTGCGAATGGCGCGGGTGAACAGTAACTATTTCAGGAAAAGCTCAAGAATTTCTGTGAATTACGGGTTGTCAATTCCTTTTTTTCCCGTTATACTTTTCGGGACATAGTCTTTGCGGATTGTGAGGGCACAAAAGCACGAAGCAATCCGATATCAACACTCAGAATTCAGAAAGTACAGAGAGAACAATATGAGTATTTTAAACGTAGAACATCTGTCTCACGGCTTTGGCGACAGAGCCATTTTCCATGACGTTTCCTTCCGTCTTTTAAAGGGTGAGCACATCGGCTTAATCGGTGCAAACGGCGAGGGAAAATCCACCTTTATGAACATCATCACCGGTCGCCTGCAGCCCGATGAGGGTAAGGTCGAATGGTCCAAAAATGTCCGCGCCGGTTATCTGGATCAGCACACTGCCCTTGAAAAGGGCATGACCATCCGTCAGGTACTGACCTCTGCCTTTGATTTTTTGCTGGATATGGAACAGGAATTAAACGGGATTTATGAAAAGATGGGCGAAGCAGACGAGGATACCATGCAGCAGCTGATGGAGGACGCCGGAACGCTGCAGGAGCTTTTGACTGCACACGATTTTTATATGATCGATTCCAAGGTTGAGGAGGTTGGCCGCGCCCTCGGGCTTTCCGAAATCGGTCTGGACAAGGATGTTTCCGAGCTGTCCGGCGGTCAGCGTACTAAGGTACTTTTGGGTAAGCTTCTGTTGGAGAAACCGGACATCCTGCTTTTGGACGAGCCCACCAACTATCTCGATGTTTCTCATATCGAATGGCTCAAACGGTATTTAAATGATTACGAAAACGCGTTTATCCTGATTTCTCATGATATTCCGTTCTTAAACAGCGTCGTCAACCTGATCTACCACATGGACAATCAACAGCTGACCCGCTACGTAGGCGATTATGACAAGTTCCAGGAGGTTTATGCGATGAAAAAAGCGCAGCTGGAAGCCGCCTATAACAAGCAGCAGAAAGAAATTGCAGATTTGAAGGATTTCGTTGCCCGCAACAAGGCTCGTGTTTCCACCAGAAACATGGCGATGTCCCGTCAGAAAAAGCTGGATAAAATGGATGTAATAGAACTACAGGCTGAAAAGCCGAAGCCGGAGTTCAATTTTAAAGAGGCACGCACGCCCGGCAGATATATTTTCCAGACGTCCGACCTCGTAATCGGTTATGACGAGCCGCTGTCCTCCCCGCTGAATCTGTCCATGGAACGCGGCTCCAAGATCGTCATCACCGGTGCAAACGGAATCGGTAAGACAACTCTGCTGAAGAGCATCCTCGGTCTGATCGATCCCCTCTCCGGCAGCGTAGAGCAGGGAGATTATCTGGAGATCGGCTATTTCGAGCAGGAAATGAGTCAGGATATTTCCACAACCTGTATCGAAGAGATCTGGAAGGAGTTTCCGGGCTACAGCCAGTATGAGGTGCGTTCCGCCCTCGCAAAATGCGGCCTTACAACCAAGCATATTGAAAGCCTTGTCAAAGTCCTGTCCGGCGGTGAACAGGCAAAGGTGCGTCTCTGCAAGCTGATCAACCGTCCCTCCAATGTACTCGTCCTCGACGAGCCCACCAACCACCTCGATGTGGATGCCAAGGACGAATTGAAGCGTGCACTGATCGCATATCGCGGAAGCATTCTGATGGTATGCCATGAGCCCGAGTTCTATGACGGGCTCGCAGATACGGTCTGGGACGCTTCCAAATGGACGACACGAACCGTGTGACAAAAGGACAGCACGACACGCAATATGATAACATGGCTTAGCGCAGTCCAGCACTCTAAAAGGCAGCCGCGTCAGGAAAATTTTCCTGACGCGGCTGCCATATTTTTTAAGCTTCCTGATAAAGTTCTTTTGACCGGTAAGTCAATACCTTTCCTATTTGTAATCTTTGTTTTTGAGCGACGTACCTACAAACGGTATCGTAGCAAATTCCTGCGGGTTACTTCTGATAATGTAATCGATATAATTTCCCACAATCAACGCGTATGCATAGTAGCCCATCGGGTTCGGATGAAAGCCCAACCCGAACGATTTACGCATTTCTGCATCGTATACGGGCGCATGCGCAGTCATATCCAGTAAGTAAGTAAACTCAAACATATCGCACAATTTGGCGAGTTCGCTTGCGATATAACGGATATCGTTATCACACGCTTCACCGCGCAGTTGAGGAGTTACAACAAAAATACGCGCGTTAGGCTCTATTGTTTTAAGTTTGGAAACGATTTTGCCCATATTACCGAAAAACGTATCGTCATTATCCTGCGGACAATCGACGTTGACGTCCTTGACACTTCCCAGAGGATGCCCGAACACAAACGAATCGTTGTTGCCTAACGCAATAATATACGCTTGATTCCATTGCCAAAATCCGTTTGCGTCCGCCCAACTTTGAACATACTCGCGCGCGGTCATTCCGCCGCGGGAATAATTGTTGTATTTTGTTCCAGTAATGCGCTCTAAAACGGCGGGCCACGAGTACTCGTACATATCGGTATAAACTATATTTCCGTTTTCATCATGACTTTCAAACTCGCCCGATGCCAAAGAATCCCCTATAACGCCTATTTGCTTAAAAACGCCCGCAAAACCGCACGTTTCCTTAATAATATCTAACGGCTGTTCGCTTGCGCCGATTTCAAATTGTTTGTTATTCATTTTATTCACCCTCCTGTTGTTCTTCTTTAACCTTTTTAGGCTTATCCCATTCCGTACCGGTTACAGTTTTAAGATCAAGTCCGCGAGTTTCGCCGACAAACAGCCACATTATTACAATTGCCCCTACAAGCCCTGGAACCGTCAAGCCCAAATACATATAACCGAACATGCTTTCGGGAATGATAGGCAGCAGTATCATAGTAATAACTGTTGCAAGTCCGCCCATAACTCCGTTAAGCAACGTATTGATTACCGTAACCGACGAACGCAGGTTTGTAGGAGACGATTCGGAAAACATAATTCCGCCGATGGTATCGCCTGCGCCCCAGTAACTGCCCATAAATCCGCCGATAGCAAAACCCGTCAAATACGGAGTCCACTTGAACATACCGCTAAAGATAAACAGCAAATAACACGTCAACGCCGAACAAGACATTGCGACTATAGTTACTTTACGTCCGAATTTATCCGACACAAAACCGGAAATCAATGTAAACAGCGCGTTGCCGACGGGATACAGAAACAAAGCAAGAGTTATTTCTTCTTCCGTCATCAGCGCCGACTTTGCCATGACCGTACTGTACGTTGCCGTACCTAACGAAGCGAGATAAAAGCAGCAACAAGCAATAATCAAAAAGCGCAATTGTCTGTGTTTGAATGCGAATTTTACAGCGGTCAGAATTCCGCCTTGTGCGTTTTGTTCGCGTCCTTCCTTGCTGCGTTGTTCACGTTCTTCTATAGGCGTTTTTAAATACTCTATTCTTTTAATCAAAAATGCGTTTGTTTCCTTAGCAAAAAGCAGCGCGAATAACGACATTACAAAACCGATAATTGCCGGCACCAAATATACTACGTGCCAACGCTCGCTTACGTTTTGCATGAGTGTAGCCCTAAGCAACGGAACAAGTAACGTGCCCAGTATCGCCACCGCTTTTACGATTGCGTAGTTACGGGCGCGAGACTTTTTGTCGGAGCATTCCAGTATGTACACGCATTGCATATCGTGCGAGACCATAAAACCCATCAACGTGCCGCCTATCATGTAAACGTAGATATCTTTGGATAAATACACAAGGAACAGCCCTAAGCCCATACATAACGTGTTAATAACCAAAAACGGCTTACGCCCGAATTTGTCCGCAAGGGGACGATAGAAAATAATAAGCAGTGTTACCGGATAGGAAATAAAACCTATGGCGGAAAAGAGCGATAATCCCGCGCCGTATTCCATACCCATATTTTTTACGAAGAATTCTGTAACTATATTCGCCTGAAACTGAATGGATATAGTAGACGCGATTTCGTCCGTTATGTAGATGAGCGACAAAATCATAAACAAGTAAATCAAATAAAACTTGTTGCTTCTTGCGCCCAACTGCTTTTCGCGGCGGATAAGTTCCTTGGCTTCGCGCGCCTGTAATCGTTCAACGTTTTTTGCCATTTTGAGTTTTCTCCTTTTGAAAATTGTAAACAAGGAAATTCTTGGTCATCTCGTCGGTAATGCCGTAGCGCTCCGCCAAATTGTGTATGGCTTGCAAGAAATCCGCGCCGGAGCAGCCTTTAGACAACAGGTTTTCTTTTTCGATAAATTTATTCCAAAAAACATTCAAAACAATTTCGTCGGTGGCAAGGGAAACAACCGAATGATTGCGCGTATGTACGTAAACGTTGCGATCGCCTTCTTCTCCGACTAAACACTCTCCGCCGTCGATTATAATTGTTGTTCTACGGTATGGAAACAGTGTTGAAACGTCGTTGATATTGTACGAATACACCGTTGCGCCCTCGACCAAAATGCTTTCGAAGGTAAAAATATACACCTTTACCCCGCGGGATATTGCGTTTTCGATATTACTACGCAGCACTTCGAACAGCTCTCGCCAAATGGACAGCGAAATTTCCGCTTGCGCGCTGTCGATAAGTTCCTTTGCCTTAGCAACGTATTTTTCTTCGCCCACTATATTCATTACATAATCGACGTCGGCGTTTTCCGTTGCAAGTTGTTGTAGCTCGCGTTCGGCGCAGGCAATATTCTTTTCGTTTTCTTCCTTGATGCTACGTATAAGGTCTTGATACTCGATAGGCTTGTAAAAATTCGGCTCTCCGTCTATACGAATAACCGCGCCCTTTGCCACCAGGCGATTGATAACCTCGTACACCAACGAACGCGCAACGCCCGAAAGTTTTGCGATTTCGTAACCGTTTAACACTTTATGTTTAATTAGTGTTCCGTATACTTTTGCTTCGTTTGACGAAAAGCCGAGTTTCTCTAAAAATTCATAATTGTTCATAGTAGTTATACCCCACACCACTATTATGCTACAAATCTCTGCGTTTTCAATACCCTTTTTGAAAAATATGGTATTAAATTTACTTTTTGCGTCAATACGGGCTGTCGTCAAAGTACAGTTCGTCGTACAAATCATCGTCTTGCCTATCGAAACGTTCTTGCTGCTGTCGGTTGGTATTCTTTATTAGAGAATAACTTTCGCCGCGTTTTGCTCCGTATTGTAACTTTGTACATCAAAATTTTTAATCTGTTGTTTTTTATTCTTCACTAAGACCACTAACTGAAATAACTGCTTAATTCCAAGCAACAGAAAAGGACAGACGACCTTAAATCGTCTGTCCTCATCCGAGAAGCACGCATTATGCTCTAACATCCTTATGAGAAGGAGCGTAAAGAGCGTGCGTTCTATTTTTCCCGGTTCATCACAAGTTCCCAGACAACACACAGCGCGGCATAAATCACGCCGCCGACCACATAGACGATCCAGGTCTTATCCCATGTGTTAGTTGAAAAGCTCCAGGCGAGATAAATTGCAGTCAGGATAAGCCAGTAAACTACGGAAAACGCTCCCATTTTCCGGTTTTTGCGCTTCGCTTCCATCGTGTAATCGCCCTCTTTTAATAGTTTCTGCATGCTTGTCCAGATGCTGCAGTTCACCACAAAAATACATGCGCCGATTCCGGCAAGCACCATCGTAACGGTCAGCAGCAGCGTTATCAGAAATTCCTGTTCCGAAAATGCGCCGACGAGCAGCGGAATCGGGGACGCCACACAGATACACGTTGCAATGATGTTCCAGAAAATGTACTGATTCCGATATTCTTTCTGTTTTTCCCGCACCATTCCGCTCACGCCATATTGCAGCTCAAACGGCTCTTCCCTATCCAGATATTCATACTGCTCGTTCTGAAACCCGGAATAGATAAACAATGCGACCGCCGCGATTACAAAAAACAGCAACAGCATTATTCCAAGACAACCTGCCAGATTTTCCGAAATGTTCAGTTTTTCATACTCCGATGCCGCGCCTAATAAAAGTAACGGGATCGGGGATAACACGCACAGAAACGTCCCGACAGCAATCCGTTTTGCGGATTCCCTGCTCTGTACGAGATAGGTTCCCGCCTCTTCTATGGAAATCTGGCGCACGCCGCTGTCTATCGTTTCCGATGTAAACTCCTCCAGCTCCATGTCATCCTTTAAAAGGTAATCTGTCGTAACTCCAAACAACGCTCCAAGCTGCAAAATTTTTTCCAGCTCCGGGATGGTCTGCGCGCTTTCCCATTTTGAGACTGCCTGTCTCGATACATTCATCTTCTGCGCAAGCTCTTCTTGCGACCAGCCGTTTTTCTTTCTCAGCCGGACAATCTTATCTGCCAAAATCATACATCCTGCCTCCATTTGTTTTTTGTTTCAGTATATGGATTTTGACAGTTTCCCGCCACCAAACGGCGGCTTGAAATTTGTCAACCGTTGGTTGCACCCCGCACAAAATAAGGGATTTCGCAGCTTCGTGCCGCCAGCCAGATGGATACGGCACGGATCGCGCGCATACAAATCCATGATCAGTGTTCGACTCCGGCACGTTCACATGCCGCGCTCAGATCTCTTTGATAAACTGCACGCCCTCCAGTCTGCCGAACTCTTCTATCACCTTCTCATGGGATACAGGTGTATCAAAATGAAGGGTCATTGTTGCACCAACCACCCTGTTTCCATCCACATCCTTGCTGCGTACAATCTCCAGCCCGTCCATTTTACAGCCATGTCCCCGTCCATATGCCAAAAAGGCACTCAGATCCTTGATACTTACAAACTCCACGTAAACTCCAAAAACACGCGCTGTTTTTCCAAGCCTCTTATCTACTGTGCTCAGGATTTTCAGAGAACACCAGATGGCTGCGAAGCCGACAATTGCTCCGGAGTAGAAGCCAGAACCAAGTGCCAGTCCCAGACAGGCATCTGCCCACAGCCCCGCTGCGGTGGTCAGCCCCTTTACCTGGTTCTGCCGGGTCACCAGGATCGTCCCGGCTCCCAGAAATCCGATCCCGCTGATCACCTGCGCAGCAATCCGGCTCGGGTCAGTGCTTCCAAGCTCCCGGCTCAGAAAAATTCCCGTCATCATCGCAATTTCCGAACCGATACAGACAACCATATACGTCCGAAATCCTGCCGGACGCCCTTTCTTTTCCCTTTCATACCCTAAAATTCCACTGAAAACCATCGCAAGCACAGTTCTCAGCAGCACGGAAAAAATGGTCAGCTCCTTCAAAACGGCTATTTTTTCCAACACCATACCATGCTCCCTCTTTTATCCTTCTCCTGATTTCTGCAGGCGTTCCCGCGAAAATGCCTGCAGCCTTATTCTATATGCTGTTTACAGGTATCTTTCGTCATAAACCGCCCGAACCCCGCCGACAAATTTCCGCCGCGTCCGTGCGCATACCAGATGTGCCTCCCCGATCTGTCGAATGGACAGTCTGACCGGAACCGCCACATCCTTTAGATGCATCCCGATCAGCGTATCTCCGATATCCATTCCTGCATGTGCCGCAATATGCTCCACTGCCACAGGATCAGCAAATGCCTGCCATGCCGCTGTTGCAAAGGATCCGCCTGCTTTTGGCTGCGGCATAACATTGACCGGCTCATAGCCATACTTTTCTGCCGCGTCTGTCTCCAGAATCAGTGCACGGTTTAAATGCTCGCAGCACTGGGCCGCCAGATAAATGCCTTTTTCCTGCACAGCCGCATAAATTCCGCCAAATACCTTTGCCGCCAGCTCCGGACTGGAATAGGTCCCGATTTTCTCCCCGCCAACCTCACTGGTCGAACAGCCGACTACTAAAATCTGACCCGCTTTCATCCCGGCGGTCTCTATCAGCTCCGCTGCCGCCTGATAAGCGGTCTGGTAAACCTTTTCATATAATGTATTATCATAAGTATGAAAATCCATAGCTGTCATGATCTGTCCCCTTTTGCCTTAAAGTTTTTTCTGTTAAGTTCTTTTACTTTCAGTATACTCTATTTCTGACAACCTGTCAGTTGCAAAAGCTTGCAAAAGTTTTCCGGTTTTTCTAAATTTTCCAGTTGACTTTTTCAGAAAAATTCGTTATGATAATAAGGCTTGATGAAGCAATCGAAGCGTGGCTCAGTTTGGTAGAGCGCTGCGTTCGGGACGCAGAGGTCGCGTGTTCAAATCACGTCGCTTCGACTTTTAAAGACTGTTGAAATTTCAACAGTCTTTTTTGCTACAAAAATCACATAAAGCGCCCATAAGCGCCGTAAAACACCAAACCGATGGAGGATTTTTATGGAACAGGATATGACTCAGGGCAAACCGTTGTCCATCATACTCAAATTTACCCTGCCGCTGTTAGTCGGCAATATTTTCCAGCAGTTTTACAACATGGCCGATACGATCATCGTCGGCCGCTTCGTCGGTGCGAACGCTCTGGCTGCCGTTGGCTCCACCGGCACAGTCATGTTTCTGATCATCGGTTTTGCACAGGGCATTACCGCCGGATTTACGATTCTGACCTCACAGCGTTATGGAGCAAAGGATGAAAAAGCCGTCCGCGCCAGTGTGGCAAACGGTATCCTGCTCTCTGTTCTTGTCACAATCCTTATAACCGTGGTCGGTCTGAGCACCATGAAGCCTCTGCTTCTCCTTATGAATACACCGGAGGATATTTTTGCCGATGCGTATACCTACAGCATGTTGATCTGCAGCGGAGTCGTTGCCTGTATTTTTTATAACCTGTTTTCCTCACTTCTGCGGGCCATCGGCAACAGTAAGGTTCCGTTGTTTTTCCTTGTATTTTCCGCCTGTCTGAATGTGGTGCTCGATCTGCTCCTGATCCTCTGCTTCCATATGGGTGTGGCAGGTGCTGCAATTGCAACCAATATTTCACAGGGCGTTTCTGCGGTACTGTGTCTGATCTATATTTATAAGAACGTTCCCGTGCTTTGCCCGGAGCGCACCCAGTGGCGACTTTCCGCATCAGACACGGCATATCAGATGAGAATGGGCATTCCAATGGCACTGCAGTTTTCCATTACTGCATCCGGAGCAATGGTGATGCAGGCTGCCATCAATCTGTTCGGCTCGGTGGCAGTCGCTGCCTTTACTGCTGCCAGCAAGGTGCAGAGCCTCGTAACACAGGGCATGATGTCGATGGGACAGACAATGGCAAGCTACGGCGGTCAGAACTACGGCAAGGGCGATTATCACCGTCTGGAAAAGGGCGTCCGTTCCGCTCTCCTGATCAGCGTCATCTACTCGCTGCTCGCTGCAGCTACCGTCGGTCTGTTCCTGCGCCCGCTGCTTTCCCTGTTCTTCTCCGGAGACATCGATATAGCTTCCCTGATGCCCTGGGCAAAAACCTATATCTATATGTGTGCGGTCTTTTATATTCCGCTTTCCACGATTTTTATTTTCCGAAACATCATGCAGGGCTGCGGCTACAGCTTCCTGCCGATGATGGGCGGCGTAGCCGAGCTGTTTGCCCGCATGATCACAGCACTGATCGCCATGAAGCTTGTAAGCTTTCCCCTCGCCTGCTTCTGCGATCCTGCTGCATGGGTCGGCGCGGCGCTCTTTACCGGATTTTCCTGGTTATCCGTCAAGAAAAAGCTCCGTGCTTCCCTGCTGCCGGAGGATACCAGTTCTTCCAGCGAAGCAAAATGATACCCCATTTCCTCCCACTTTGTTAAAACCTCATCCAGAATTTCTCCGTTCGTCCGGGACGTATTGTGCAGCAGTACAATCGCCCCCGGATGAACTCTTTTTAACAGCTTTGACATCGCCTCTTCGCGGGTCGGCTGTTCCTCCTGCTTCCAGTCCACATAGGCAAGGCTCCAGAAAATCGTCCGATACCCAAGCTCCTTTGCCAGCTGCAGATTGTTGTCGCTATATTTACCCTGGGGCGGGCGGTAAAACCTCGACATCTTTTCGCCGGTTGTCTGCTCGTACAGGTCTTCCAGCTGCGCCAGCTCCTTCTGAAACTCTTCTTTTCCCATCTGGCTCATATCCGGATGATGATAGCTGTGGTTCCCGATGATATGCCCCTCCGCCCGCATCCGTTTGACCAGGTCGGGATTTTTTTCCAGATAATTTCCTACAATAAAAAAAGCAGCCGGCACATGATGCTTTTTCAATGCGTCGAGAATCGCCGGCGTGTTTCCATTTTCGTATCCGCAGTCAAACGTCAGATACAAAACCTTTTCCGTCGTATTCTCCGCATAAAACGCATCATATTGCGCCAGCTGCTCCATGCTTTCGTCCGCCACAGGCGGTTTGTTGTCCTCCTGAAAGGAAAGTCCCCAGTCCTTCTGTGCAGGACGCGCCATCACCGCCTGATCCCGCACGCTCACCGTATGCCCCACAACGCTTCCAAGGCAGAACGCCACGCCGAAAATCAGACACAGGGAAAGCACCGCTTTTAATTGTTCCATTCTGTCCATGCCGTTGTCCGTCCGACTCTTTTTATTATGTATATCGGAAAACGGCTTTTCCTATGCAGGGGAGTGAACCTCACATGACTAAAGTCACGTGCTTCTCAGTCGTTTTAAACGACAAGACCAAATATCGGCGGATACGCCAGTAACTTAGAATTCGTGCGGATACGCACTTTTTCTGCGCCGGATACGGCCAGTTTCCACATTACAGGTAGTCCGCTGTATATCTGCCTGTGTTTATGCTGCTTTTAATTCTGCATAAAGCTTTCTTAAATCCGCATAAACACATGAGGTTCTGCGCTTCACTGCAGGTACTTTTGCCTCCAGGGAAGACCTTTCCGTTTCCGGTAAGGGTTTTAAAAGTTCCCGTATAAAATATCTCGCTCCAATATTATAGGATGCTGACAGGTCGCAGTTATACTGTTTTCCTGTCTGAAAGGTACACAGGCTATGGTTCTCCGGATTTCTTACCACTGCTCCACTTCCATCACAGGCCAGCCTGCTGGTGTTTTGGGCGCTGACTCTGGATACACGGATCCCGTTCCGGTGAGCCTGATGCTCACACAGCTTCTGAATATCCCGCTTTCTCCATAAATGAAGTTTCTGTTTCTTTTTTCCGGATAGCTTCCCCTGCGTTTCCAGATATTCGAACACAATTACATCCGCCTGATATTCTATGGCACATTTCGTGATCGCCGCAGCTATTTTGCGGGACAGCTCCATATTCAGCCTTTTTGCATAATTCCACCGGCTTTGTACCTGTCTGGAGGAATGTTCTCTCTGAAAACGGCGGATTCTGCCAAGTACATGATACAAATGGTCTTTATCACTGGTAAAATTGATAAATTTCCGTCCCAGGATAGTGCCATCCACACGCATGATACTGCAGACCGCATCCGTATTGATCCCTAAATCAACACTGCATATCACCTGCTCTTTTACCGCTGTTTTCGATAAGCTTACTTCCTCTGTGTACGAAAATCGAAGGAAATATGTATGATGTTTCTTTTCCAAAGTTGGGGCGGATGCCTTTTTTCCGCTCCACTTTTTCCGAAGATATTCCATATCCGTATGGAGTAATTTTACCTGGAACCATTTCCACTCGCGTCCATCAAATAACTTTAAATAAGCAACATCTTCTCCATATTCTGCTTCCTTATACATGACATCCCGATAGAATACCGGCATTGCATGATTCTCACAGACCAGCTTTGGTTTCCCCTTTAACTCTCCCTTTTTCCACAAACCGAAACGTGTTTGATAGGAGGACACTGCTCCAAGTGCGTGTTGGATCGCCGCTCTTCTCAGGTAAGATGGCATTTTAGGAAAATGCCGATCAAACGCAAACCTGGCATGATTCTTTTTCGTTTCATGTACCAGATGCTCCGCTGCATTAAAGCGTTTTTGTGGATTCCGGATTTCTGAAAGTTCTTCCCAGGTCTCTGCATACACCGGAATCAGATAGGAAACTGCTTGCCTAAAAATATCCAGCGTAGCACGGAGCGGTATATTCTTTTTTTTCATTTCTACTCCATAGCTGGATACAATCTGCATAAAGTTCCCTACTTTCTTTTTCCCTTCTCTTTTTGTCCCTCGATATATGCCGTTACCTGATCCCGGCTTCGGTCACTTACGGTAACTGCGCAATGCGATGGATTCCACAAACAAGATGGTATTGTAAAGAATATACATATCCTCTACCATATGAAAGTTCACTTTTCTTAACAGCAAACATATCTTTTTTCATATTTGTATTATACAATACGTCTTTCTACATAGCAAACATTTGTTCTGTTTTTAATAAAAAATTTGGCACACCTAACTCATCACTAAAGTAACGAGAATGCGGTGTTCCGTTTTTCAACGGCTGATAATGTACTTGCAGATCGGATTGCCCTGTGCTGAAAACCGTTCCTCATACTCAGTCATGACGTTTCCCTCGTTTAAGCGCGCATCCGCGTGAAGGTCAAAGGTTTTTTCCTTCAAGGTCCATCCTGCTGCTTCCACCTCTTCCAGTGCAAAATCAAACAGGGCGCGGTTGTCCGTCTTAAACTCGATCGTTCCGTCTTTTTTCAGGATTTGATCGTATCTTGCCAGAAACTGTCTGGACTCCAGGCGTCGCTTCGCGTGGCGGTCCTTCGGCCACGGATCGGAAAAATTCAGGTAAATGCGATCCAGCTCTCCCTGCGCGAAAACATTTTCCAGATCTTCTGCATCCATGCGGATCAGGCGAACGTTAGGCAGCTCTTCCTCCTCCAGCTTCTGAACCGCGCGCAGCAGCACGCTGGAATATTTTTCGATACCGATAAAGTTGATTTCCGGGTAAAGGCGCGCCATATCCATCAGGAAACGTCCCTTGCCCATGCCGATTTCCACATAAACCGGATGGTCATTGCCAAACGCTTCTCTCCACTTCCCTTTCATCGTTTCCGGTTCGTGTACGACAAACTCGCTCTCCCCGATCATTTCCCGACAGCCTGTAATATTGCGCAATCTCATGAATTATCCTCACTATTTTTCATTATTATTTTATTGGGTTTTTGTCTTTCTCCCACCTATGAGCACGCTCATGTGGGTTCAGACCTTTTGACCCTGGCTTTGATACCTACGGATTGTTCCGTGCTGCGCACTCCCACAATCCTGATATCAATTTATCTTACTATATTTCGGGATAAAAAGGAAGCTTTGCATTTTGGCGGCGCTCCCTTCGTAGCATCCCGTGGGCAAATTCTCATGCAAGCATAGAATTCTGCCCACGGGATGCCACGAGGGAACTGTAGTCTAAATTTTAAAAAATTTTGAATTTTGCTGTTCTGCCCTTAAAATCTGCCTGGAAATAGTGTATGATGTTACTATCTTTCAATAAAGGACGGTACATTACATGAAATTTTTCCAGAAAAGATCCTTCTTTTCTTTTATGATAGCACTTGGAGTCGGCGCCAATCTGTTTTGTGGCGCTGTTTTAACGGCTCGCGCCGAGGTCATCGATTACCAGGTGCTGGCGGAGGCCAACCTTTCGATCCCGGTTGAGAGCAACGAAATCAAAAACTGGCCGGAGGGTCCGATCCTCAACGCTCGCTCCGCGATTTTGATGGATGCGGACAGCGGTGCAATCCTTTATGCCAAAAATATCCATGAAAAGCTCTATCCCGCCAGCACAACCAAGATTCTGACTGCCTACATTGCGCGTCAGAACAGCGAATTAAATGAGATGATCGAATATTCCGATACCGCGGTGCACAGCATCGACTGGCGAAGTGATTCCAACATCGGCATCAAAGCCGGTGAAGCGATCACGATGGAACAGTCCCTCTACGGTCTGCTGGTGGGCTCCGGCAGTGAATGCGGCAATGCCATCGGCGAACATATCAGCGGCAGTATGGAAGCGTTTGTAGATTTAATGAACCAAACCGCAAAGGAGCTCGGCTGCACGGATTCCCATTTCGTCAATACCAATGGCAAACATGATGACAATCACTATACCTCCACCCATGACCTCGCTCTGATCGGGCAGAAGTTTTTCTCCGATGATGTGCTTTGCCGCATGTCTGACACGGTAAGCTACAAAATCCCGGCGAGCGCAACGCTGTCACAGGATCTGATTCCGAACAGCAAAAACAAGCTGCTGCCCGGTAAAACCTACGCTTACGAATATCTCGTCGGCAGTAAGACCGGCTACACCGCAAACGCTCGCTCTAACCTCGTTTCCTGCGCCCAGAAAGACGGGCTGAAGCTGATCTGCGTCGTTATGATGGAGGAGTCCCCGCAGCAGTTCAAGGATACGATAAGCTTATTTGATTACGGTTTCAGCAACTTTTCTTCTGTTACAGCATCCAAAGAAGACACCACCTATCAGGTAAAAAACGGCGACCTGTTCGCAAATACGTTCAATCAGTCCGACATCCTTTCTATCGACCCGGATGCGAAAGTTCTCCTTCCAGATACGCTCACCTTTGCCGATCTGGATTCCGAGCTGAGTTATGATAACCTGAAGGATGGACAGGCCGCTGTCATCCACTACTCCTACGAAGGTCAGGATCTCGGCAGCGCGCCGATCCTCTTTTCCAGCATAACGCCCTTTGATTTCAGTGCAGAACCGGTTTCTGAAACGGAAAGCGCAGCCATCGCAACAGCGGATGGCTCTTCCAAGGCAGATGCGAACAGCGTACAAAGCAGCGCTTCTAATGCGCAAAGCAGCACAGACAGCTCCGGCACGGATGGCAATGCGAATGCTTCCAGTGCAAACGGTTCCTCCGGCACACAGGACGCCACGAGCGCGCAGGCTGGCACTACAGCGTCTGAATCCGTCGCTTCCACAACTTCTCCGACCGCAGTTTCCACACCGGGGGGAAATGTTATTTTCTTAAACGTCCGTAAAATTTTGCTTGCAGTCAGCATTGTCGCGGTTATCCTGATCGTCATTCTGGTGATCCGTTCCATTCTGATCGGACACAGCCGCAATCGCAAGCGCCGCGATATCATGAAACGACACCGCAGCCGCAAAGATGAAATCATCGACTTCGACCGTTACACCGATCCCTTCGCGTAAGACACAGGACGGGATGCACAAAAATGCCGCAGACCATTTCTTTTGAAACCGGTCTGCGGCGTTTTTTTCGTATTATTTTATTATATGGGCTCCCCGGCGTGTCTCCGATGTCAGCACCCCGCCTCACCGTTTTCCGAGCTTTTCCTGCGCTTCGCGGTGTCTGTGCTCCTTACGCAGCTGGCGGATGTGATCTTTTCTCTCCATCAGGGCAGCAACCTCTTTCTCTCCGACCAGCTTCGTCGTCTTGACGGCGTAAACCATGTCATCTTCCGCTTTTTTCACGCGGATTTTTCCTTTCATCCAACCGTGCTTATCGCACCACGACAGGCTGTAATAGTGCTTACCGTTTGGCGAGAACCAGCGGACTTTTTTGCGAAGGTTATGATGGCACAGATAACATCTGGTGGAAAGAACCTCTTTATCCGCCATCAACGCCTCCTTATCCGGAAACGGTCGGGAAATATATTTTGCATAATTATCGAATACGACATGCACCTCGCTGCGGTGGTTTTCCGGCAGCTGGAACGTGTCGAAGGAAACCCGCTGCAGTGCAATCGGGTCTTTGATCATCTGAAATACCCGTGCGGTATACACCGCGTCGCTGATCGCCCGGTGAAATGGAATATCCTTTGGAATCTGCAGATAATCTACTGCATATTCCAAGCTCCTTCGCACCTTCTGATCTTCGTAGGCGATGGAAAACAGCTTCTGAATATCATAGAACCGGACAGGTCCTTTTCCAAGGGGCTCCATACCGAAAAACCGCATATTTTTCTGAAGCTCCGTCAGATCCTGCGGTCCCCAGGTACCGAACATGAAATCCTCGCCACACCACACCAGAAAGTCCTTCATCACGACATCAAATGTCCGACATCCGGAGAGATCTTTCATGTGAATGCCGATCAGCTTTTCCGTAATATGGTGCATGGTATCATAAACCTGCGGACGGATCAGCTCCTCAAAGGTATCCACAATTTCCATCCGGCTGTTTAATTTTACCGCACCGATCTCAATAATTTCAAACGTAAGCAGTCTGTTGCGGGCATCGCGGCTATCAGACGCCTGATTCCATTCCAGATCCAGAACCACATAATCCATTGATCGTTCCTCCGCCCACTACAACATCGCCATCATAAAGTACAACCGACTGTCCGCAGGTAATTGCCCTCTGGGGCTCGTCAAAGACCAGATGAATGCTGTCCGGTCCGGTGACCTCTGCGTTCGCCCACTGCTCCTGGTGACGGTAACGGATTTTCGCCTTGATGCGCTGCGTGCCCGTCGGCACCTCGCCGCTGATCCAGTGGAAATCCTTCGCCGTCAGCTCCTTCGACCACAGATCCCGGTCGCGTCCAAGGACTACCGTATTGGTCTTTGGATCGATCCTGCACACATACATCGGCTCATGCAGGGCTAGTCCCAGCCCTTTGCGCTGTCCGATCGTATAGCAGATAATTCCCTTATGCTGCCCCAGCACATGTCCTTCCTGATCTACAAAATTGCCCGGCTCAAAGCTTTTGCCGGTGTATCGTTCAATAAATCCGGCATAATCTCCGTCCGGTACAAAGCAGATATCCTGGCTGTCATGCTTGCGCGCATTGATCAGTCCCTGTTCTTCCGCCATTTCCCGGATCTGTGGCTTCGTCATGCCGCCCAGAGGGAACAGCGTATGTGCAAGCTGCTCCTGCGTCAGGCTGTACAGCACATAGCTCTGGTCTTTCTTTTCGTCGATCGCTTTTTTCAGGAGGAACTTTCCACCCTGTTCTTCGATTCTGGCATAGTGTCCGGTTACAACGTAATCATAATCCAGCTCCTTTGCCCGCTTCATCAACTTTTCAAACTTCATATAACGGTTACAGTCGATACACGGATTCGGGGTGAATCCGTTTTCATAGGCGCAGACAAAGCGGTCCATGATCTGTGTGCCGAAATCTTCCGTAAAATTGAACACGAAATACGGAATGCCCAGCTGACGCGCAACGCTTCTTGCGTCCTCCACGTCATCTAACGAACAGCAGGTATGCCCTTTTCGTTCGCAGCTGTCCTCTCCGGCAAACAGGCGCATCGTAACGCCCATACAATCATATCCGTCCCGCTTCATCAGCCATGCCGCAACGCTCGAATCTACGCCGCCGCTCATGGCAATCATCGCCTTTTTCATTCTCTGTCTCCGTTCTTTTTATTCCTGCCCTGCCTCTCCCGGAACTTTCCAGCTCATGCTTCTCAGGCTCAGGGCCAGTGTTGTCGTATTATGCAGCAGCGCGGATGTCGTAGGCTGAATCAGCCCGGTCACACCGGCTGCAATTAAACTGCCGTTGATGCCAAGGATTGCACGGTAGTTGACATGAATCCGACGCATCATTTCTTTGCTTAAGCGGCGCAGGTAAACCAGCTCCTGCAGGCTGTCCGCACCGACTGTAATATCCGCAATTTCCCGCGCAAGCTCCGAACCGTCGCTGATCGCAATACCAACATCCGCGGCAGAAAGCGCTGGGGAGTCGTTGATTCCGTCGCCGACCATGACTACCCTGCGCCCGGCTTCTTTTTCCTGCTGGACAAAGTTCGCCTTGTCCTCCGGCAGAACTTCCGCATGGTATTCGTCCACGCCGATCTGTTTTGCGATCGCCGCTGCTGTTCGCTCGCTGTCGCCAGTCATCATGACGATTTTTGTAAAGCCTTCCCGTTTCAGCTCGCGGATAATCTGTTTTGCCTCTTCACGCACCGGATCCTCAATGCAGAGCACTGCTTCCAGTACGTTGTCAACTGCCAGATACAGATGGGAATACTGCAGCGGCAGCTCATCGAAACGCTGCTGATATTCCGGACGGATCCGGCACTTCTCATCTTCAAATACAAAGTGAGCACTGCCGATTACCACACGCTTTTCTCCAACATAAGAGGCAATGCCATGTGCAACGATATATTCCACCTTGGAATGTACTTCCTCATGTTCCAGATTACGCTCTGCTGCTGCACGCACCACCGCCTTTGCCATCGAATGAGGAAAATGCTCCTCCAGACATGCTGCCAGACGTAAAAGATCGTCTTCCTTTTCCTCACCGAATGCGACAACGGAATGCAGCGTAGGCTGCGCTTTGGTCAGCGTACCGGTCTTATCGAATACGATGGTGGAAGCCTCTGAAAACGCTTCCAGATATTTTCCGCCCTTTACAGTGATCTTCGCTGCGTTTGCTTCTCGGATCGCTGTCAGGACAGTCAGTGGCATCGCAAGCTTTAATGCGCAGGAAAAATCAACCATCAGTACGGATAACGTTCTGGTAACATTTCTTGTAAGCAGCCATGTAAGACCGGTTCCAAGGAAGGTGTAGGGAACCAGCCTGTCCGCCAGATGCTCCGCACGCCCTTCTACTGCGGACTTGAGCTTTTCGGAATCCTCGATCATCGTAACGATCTTTTCGTAGCGGGTCGAGCCGGAAACCGCCTTGACCTCAATCGTCAGCTCGCCCTCTTCCACAACGGTTCCGGCATAAACGAATCCTCCCTTTTCCTTGCGGACAGGTTCGGATTCACCGGTCATGGAAGCCTGATTGATCATTGCTTCGCCATCTGCCACTACACCGTCAAACGGAATGACGTTGCCGACATGGATCACGATATGGTCGCCCGGCACAACGGATGCAGAATCCACAAGGATTTCCTGATCCCGGGTCTTTATCCACACTTTGCCGACATTTAACGACATGCTGCGCGCCAGATCGCCGACAGACTTTTTATGTGTCCACTCCTCAAGGATTTCACCCAGACCAAGCAGGAACATAACCGATCCTGCCGTCGAGCAGTCCCGCCGCAGAATCGATACGGTAATCGCTGTCGCATCCAGAACCGGAACTTCCAGTTTTCCTTTGGAAAGGCATAGGACGCCTTCTTTTACATAACGGAAAGCTTTCCATATAGTATACACATTTCTGATCGGTAAGGGAAGCATGTATTTTGTAAATAACCGTTTTGCCACATGTCCGATCAGTTTTTCTTTATACTCTACATTCAGTGCGCGTCCCGAACTGGAACGGACGGAATCCGGCAGCTGAACGTCTTCATAATGAAAGCTTTTCAGCGCCTCCATCAGTTCTTTTAATTCGCCGTCATACTCGATCACTGCATCCTGCGTCTGCTCGTATACGGTCGCTTTTGTCACACCTGGCTGTGCTTCCAGAAAATACTGTAGGGTGTCCGCCTGGTCAAAGCTCATTCTGGACTGCCCCATATGCACCCGGATTCGCCCGGGAATTTTGTGTTTGATTTTAAAGTTCATTTTTTCCGCTCATTTCTGCGCACGCTTTTTGCGCATGTCGAGTTTGTGTCAAGTGCGCGCAGACACAAATCTCGCGATTGAAAATTTTATTTTTCAATCTTATCTCCACTCCGCTGATACGCTTCGCGCTTTTTCAGAAAACGGGACTCCGTCAAAAAGGACGGCGCCGTCTCCGGCTCCGTCCCCCACTGCCCTGAATCAGGCTTCTTCTTTTACTTCAGCTTCCGCTTCTTCTGCAGCTCTGTCTTCATTGATCTGCTTTGCTTCTGCCAGAACATCGCCAGCGTTTTCCTGAACTGTTGTTACGGTCTTCATAACGCTGTCCTTTGCGCGAAGCGCTGCCGCTGTACACTGTACGTATGCTTTCTTCGCGTCTTTGCTGGAAAGGATCTTGATTCCGGCTGTTCCGAATAATACGCCTCCTAAAAATAAACCGATTTTCTTTGCATCAGATACTTTCATCATGTTCGTTTCCTCCTTCGACCGGCGCAGGATATGTCTATACTACCTATCGTACGGCACGGCTTTCTTTGGTTAGTTATTATTAACCACGAACATGGTAGCACGCTTTTTTCCCTGTGTCAATTGCGACTTTATTCCTGCTTTCCGAACACAATCCGTTTCCCGATAAAAATGATCAGAAGCGCTGCAACGCCCACCAAAACGATTGTGCCGCCCGGCTTTAAGCCCAGATAAAACGCCGCAAACAGCCCGATAATCATAAACAGCACGTTCAAACCGACAGCGTACCATACAGTCTGTTTAAAGTTCTTTCCCAGCTGCATCGCACAAGCTACCGGAACGACCATCATCGACGATACCATCAACGCGCCTACTGTCCGTGCTGCAACCGAAACCGTCACTGCAATCATAATCGTGAAGATAAAATTGACGATGCCGACCGGCACGCCCGCCAACCGCGCGCTTCTTTCATCCAATGAAATATAAAACAGCTCTTTATATAGAAGCAAAAATAACACAAGCACCACAACGGACACCACGATGACTGAAATCATCTCGGCATCGCTGATCGCCACAATGCTGCCAAACAGAAAGCTGTTAAAGTTTGCCGAATTTTTCACAAAACCGGACAGCACACCCGCCAGACCGATTCCTGCTGACATGATAATGGATATCGACATTTCCGAATAGCGCGGAAGCTTTCTGCGGATCGCCTCAATGCCGAAGGACGCTGCCACACAGGCTGCTGCTGCGCCCGCCACCGGATTGACACCCAGCAAAAGTCCTGCTGCGACGCCGGCGAGCGACGTATGGGAAAGTGCATCGCCGATCATGGAAAGACGTTTGCAGACAACGACCATTCCGACGCAGGGCACAACCGCCGCCAGCAAAATTCCGACAACAAACGCCCGCTGCATAAACAGATACTCAAAAATTCTCATGCCTGCCCGTCTCCTTTCCCAGCTTCCTGTTTTACCTTTCCGTCCTCCAGCACCCAAATATCATCTGCATAGGACGATGCACGTTTGAGGTCATGCGTCACCATCAGGACGGTGAGCCTTTTCTCCGCATTGATTTTTTTGAGCAGTCGGTAAAAGTGTGACGCATTTTTTTCATCCAATGCCGACGTCGGCTCATCCAGAATCAGAAGCTTCGGCTCGTTGACCAGGGCGCGTGCCAGGAGTACTCTCTGCTGCTGCCCGCCAGAAAGTCTGCCGATCAAACGGTTCTGGTATTCCTCCATGCCCACCTGCGCCAGCGCAGCTCTTACCTGTTGCCGCTCTTTTTTCCCCGCAAACCGGAACAATCCGATCTGCTTATATAAATTTGCGCGCACGATTTCTTCCACGGATGCCGGAAAATCCTTCCAGCCACCCATCCCGTTCTGGGGCACATAGCTGATGCTCGACCAGTCCTTAAACTGCCGAATGTCCTGCCCCAGAATCTCAATGCTGCCGTCGCCGCTGCCTTCCTCCTGATCCCCTTTGGGGTTTTCCCCGATCGGGAGCTCTCCTAATAAAAGCCTTAAAAGCGTCGATTTTCCTGCTCCGTTTTCTCCTGCGAGAATCGCCAGCCGCCCTTCTTTCAGGCAAAGGCTGACGCCGTCCAGCACGTTTTCCTTTCCATAGGAAAAGTGCAGATTTTTGATTTCTATCGCATTCATATGTCTGCTCCTTACCGCAAAGCTTCTGTCAGCTGCTGCAGATTTTCTTCCATGACGGAAAAATAATCTCCGCCGGTTTCTTCCTGTCTGTCGCTTAGGCCTTCCAGCGGGCTGAGGGTCAAAAGCTTCACGCCGGTTTCCGCCGCTACCGTTTCCGCCGTCCTCGAGCCGGACAGCTCTTCAAAGAAAATCGCACGGACGTTGTTTGCCCGGACAAAATCGATAATATCTGCCATCCGTCCCGGGTCGGGTTCGGAATCCGGCGACATGCCCTCGATGCTCACCTGCGTCAGGTTATAACGCCTGCACAGATATCCATACGCCTCATGCGCCACAACGATGTTTCGCTCCGACAGATTTTCCAGCGTCGTCTGATAGATTTTGTCCAGCTCGTCGAGCTGTTCTGCCCATTTCTCATAATTTGCCTGATAGTCTGCGCGATGCTCCGGATCCGCCTCAGAAAACGCTTCGCAGATATTTTGCATTTCCTGTTTTGCGTTCATCGGGTCCAGCCAGACGTGCGGGTCATACTCGCCGTGCTCGTGGGCGTCATGACCGTCCGGTGCGGCGACAACAGTGTGGTCGGCGGCATCGTCTTCATGCGCGACCTCATTGCTCACAGCGGCGTCTTCTTCATCCGCATGATCGTGACCGTCCTCATCAGCATGCGCGGTCCCATGGTCATGACTGTCCTCTTCGTCCTCATCGGCATGCACAGCCTCATGGTCATGGCTCTCCTCTTCCTCTGCACTGCGCAGCAGGCTCACTCCCTGCGACGCTTCCACAGAAATCAATTTTTTATTGGAAAGCCCCGCCAGAACGTCCGAAACCCAGTGCTCCATCCCAGCACCGTTATAGATAAAAACGTCCGACTGCTCCATCCGGGTAATATCCTTTGTGGACGGCTCCCAGTCGTGGGGCTCTGTACCGGACGGCACCATGCAGGTCACCTGGACGTGCTCGCCGCCAATTTTCTGTGCGAAATCGTACATCGTATAAAAACTCGCCATCACCTGCAGCTTGTTGGGATCCACCGGTTCGTCAGAAGCTTCTGTGCCGCAGCCGACAAACACTGCGGTAAACAGTAAGCACGCGCAGAGCGCCAACGCCACACGACGCAGGATGCCGCTTTCCGATACCCGTGTGCAGCGCAGCTGCGGCATTCTGATGCCGGAAATCACAGCATGCTTCCCGCGTTGCTTTTTTCTATTCATCCTCATTTCTGTCCTGCAGTCCTTCCTGTGTTTCCCTGAATTTGCGGCACTCCCGACAGCAGCCGTAAAAGATCAGATGCGAGGAATCCAGCGCAAAGTCATGCTCTTTCAGGATATGTTCGGAAAATCCATGGAGCTTGTTACATTCCAGAGGAATGATCTTCCCGCACTGCAGGCAGACAAGCCGCCCCGGGCTGCCCGGTCTCAATTCTCCGATATAGCGGTACTGTGCGCCTGCGCCGTCCACTGCCGGAATTTTGATCACGGCGTTCTCCTCTGTGAGACGGTCGAGAGCCCGATAAACCGTCGTCTGTCCAACGTGAATTCCTTCGGCTTTGAGACAGTCCATACACTGTTCCGCCGTCACAAACCGGTCGCTGTGTTTTTCCAGACAATCCCGGATCAGCTCCTGTTGCTTCGTTCTATATCTGACACGTTCTGCCATTTTTCTCCCCCTGTGAACCACTGCGGCATCCGCGCATACTCCCGCACGGCGATATCCAAAACCGCCGCGGTTCATTTTGAAATTAAAAATCATTTTCAATTTATTATATCGACTTTTTCCATCGTGTCAAGGGAAAAAACTGGGAAATGTCACGAGTAAACCAAACCGTTGTCTGATTTCACTGGTTTTTTTGAGAAAATAACGGCTATTATTCTTTTGAGACTTATAGTATCATTTAATTAGAATGAAACATTGGGCAAAAGGACTAAAACTCTGATACACGGCACACCTTTCGCCCTACATCCAAACAGAACAATTCCAAGGAGACTTTGCCTATGAAAAAGAAAAGAATTTCCGCCTTTTTTCTGACGATCGCTCTTCTTTCCGGCTCTCTTTCATCGACCGCCTATGCTGCCACCTGGTATATGGAAGACGGTGACGTCATCGTGAGCGCTTCTGAGAGCGGGCAGACCGTTTCCCAGAACAACAATACCATAGGAGATAACGATCCGACCTTTACCAATCGGGATTCCGATGTTGCTTCCGACAGCACCATTACGATCACAACCTCCGATGACGCGACAGCGAACATCACGATTGAGGACATCAACCTGAAGCATTCCCAGGAATCTGCCATTGATGTCAAAGGCGACTCCAAGGCAGACATCACGGTTCGCGGTACGAATACGATTAACCGCAAAGACGAATCCTCCCCGTCCATGATCCATGTCAGCGATGGTGATCTCACCCTGCGCGGCGACGGTTCCCTCACGCTATCCGGCTGGACCGATGGCGCTAAAATCGGCTCCAATGGATACAGCAGCGACACCGGACAGGGAGAAGAAGATTTTACCGGTTCTATCCACATCACCGATGATGTAACAATCTCCGCAACAAGAGAATACTATAATCCTTCCGATACCGGCTCTGCAGCTATCGGTTCCGGCGAAAAAGGCAATTTTACCGGCACGATTACCATTGATGGAAATGCAAAAGTCAACGCAGATGCCACCTGGTGTGGTCCCGGCATCGGCTGCGGAGAAAAAGGAGATTATAACGGGGATATTATCATCGGCGGCAATGCTGAGGTTACTGCCTCCGGAGGTTCCGCATCCGCCGGAATCGGCAGTGGATGGGACAGCACCTTTTCCGGCGGAACAATCACAATAAAGGATAATTCCAAAGTTACCGCAATCGGCTCCAACGGTTTTTCCCAGAACACGTCCTGCAGCAATCCTGCCATCGGTGCTTCTGAAAAAGCCAATCCGGATTATAACCCTGCCAAAGCCCCGATGAACGGAACCATTACCATAACAGATAACGCCCAGGTAAAAATCGGCAGTGACACCAAATTCGGCACTTCCAGAACTCCCCTGATCGGTGAAGCTTCTTCTGAACCGACCGGAACCGGTAAAATCGAAATTTCCGGCAACGCGGCTGTCTCCAATATCGACGGTTCTTCCGATATCGCCATTGGCGGCGGTACAGCTTCCAGCACAATCGATATTTCTATTGGAGCAAATACAAATATCAACGGAACAAAAGGCTCGGATATTCTCGATGGCAAAAGCAGTAATGTAAAGCTCAATACGGTAAAAACGCCGACCCTTGTGCCGGAATCTGCTCCGGCAGTTGAGCCTGTTGCTTCTGTTTCCAACGGTTTCAGACAGACCGAAAGCTCTGCTGTCTCTACAGAAAGCTTTTGTCATTCGGTTACCCTCTCTCTTCCGTCCGCAGGATTGTCGAACTTCTCTTTCTGCCCGGCATGCGGTAAAAAAGACGGCAAAGATTTCCTGTCGCCGGTTTCCGATGTTTCCGCACAGGCTGTAACCGGAACGCTTCCTGCCGGATCGCCGGTTCTCTGCATCGGCACGCTTGACAACGGCGTAGGCATTATGTCCGCAGCAGTGATCAAACATCACCGGGCAGTACAGCCGACCGGCATCGTGCGCTTTACCGTTCCGGCTTCCCTGCTTGCAGGACACCGTCTGGTTGCGCTTCACACTGACGGCACGCAGTCAGAGATTGTAATGACGCCCGACAATGCGCAGACTTTGAGTTTCGAAGTCAATTATGCTGCAAACGGCAACGACAGCGCCTTCCCGGTTCGCATGATTCTCCTGCTGTCGGAAGCTTCTTAATCTGCCAATACCTTTTGGACAGTCGGGCGCTGGCTCCCCCACCTTTTCCAGCGCCCGTTTTTCCCCTCATATCGCAGAGGCGAAGCATTTTTCATCAAGATGCTTCGTCTCCCATAACAAACATACCGCCCGGCAACTCTTCTTACAAAAGCTGCCGGGCGGTATGTTCTTATTCATGACAATAGAGTGCTCGCAGAGCGTGCATTCTATTGTTTCATCAATACACAAATCGTCTTAATTTCAAATGGCTTAAATTCCAGTGCAATTTCCTTTTCATCCGGAAGCGTTTCGATTTCCTCTTCCAGCAGATTCGTCAGCATGATTTTTTTGCCGGTTTCTGTCAGATGAAGCTTTGTCCGCACGGAAGTTCCCTCCGCTTCATAGAGACGCAGCCCATAGCCGTTTCCATCCTCCATCGGCTTGATCGCCTCCACGATAACATTCGGTGTATCCACGGTGGCGAAGGATTCCAGCTCTTTTCTGCCGGGCATAACAACCGGAGCAATGTTCAGCTCGTATGCAGGCTGTACGACTGCTTCTGCGCCAAAGCCGCCGTTATGCGGAAGCAAGGCATAAGTGCATTCATGAATTCCTTTATCGCCTCTGTAGTCCGGACGGCAGCCGCCTTTGTGCAGCGACAGCCAGATGCGTCCATTTTCCACGCTGACGCCATATTTGCAATCGTTCAAAACTGCAATGCCGTATCCAGGTTCAGAAAGGTCTGTATATTTATGATTGGAAACCTCGAACTTCGCCTTTTCCCAGGACGTGTTGCGGTAAGTTGCACGCTCGATATACCCAAACTGAACTTCGTGTTTCGCAAAACGGCTCTGAACCGAAGTGTCAAACGCTGTCTTTAAGAAGCGGTGGTCATCCTGCCAGTTCATCACCGTTTCAAAAACGATTCTTCTATCCTTACTGTAAAATACCATATCCTGCTGCAGGCTGCTGTTTTTCGTCAGCTGATATTCACTCCGGATCCGCAGTTCAACCGCTCCGCAGGAAATGACCTCACGGTTCAAAAGCTTCGCACAGTCTCTCCATTTGTCCGCGATATCCGCATCCAGATCCCAGTTGTCCCAGGAATCCGGCACATCCTCCGCCACAAGGAACGTATTGAGTGCATAGCCCTCTCCCTTTAGCTGTCTGCCGTTTTCACGGTCGATCAGGGATGAAATGTAACCTCTTTCATCAAAGATCACATCGTAGTAAGGCGTCTGCAGATGATCGCCGTCCAGGACAAACGCAGCTGCCGCCTCACAGCCAGCGTTTTCAACAGGCGCTCCACCCACCAGCGCTACGCTGCGGCTGCCAAATGCCGGAACGTTCAGTCCATCTACCGCGAGGTAGTCCTGCCCATCCAGCCTTTCAACGATCTGCTGTCCGTATGTGCTGTCGATGTGGCTGTCTTTTTCAATCGGCAGATAAACCGTGTCTTTCCGGTCGAAGGAAAGGGTATTGTAAATCGTCCGAAATGCATGATCTGCGCCATCTGCCGCGCTGTTTTCCTCTGCCATGTCTGCAAGCAGTTCCTTTGTCTGCTTTATCGCTTCCTCGATCACATGCCCAGTCTGTGCCAGCGATTCATCGTGCACACGCGGAATACAGGTTCCGGGCAGGATGTCATGGAACTGGTTCAGCAAAAGAAGCTCGGTCAGAGGTGCAATCGCTTTCCCGCTGATCGTTTTGCCCGACTGCAATGCAGAAAGGACGGTCATATATTCCAGATTTCGAAGGGCAATCTCCGCTTTCCGGTTATTTCTCTTGATCTGGTGCTGATTGGTCAGCGTGCCGCGGTGCAGCTCGAGATACAACTCCCCTGCATAAACGGAAGGACGGAAGCTCTCTTTTTCCAGCTTCTGCATGAAATCACCGACACGGATATGCTCCGTTCTGGGCAGCCCCTCTACATCCTTTAATCGATTTGCAATTTCCACCATTTCAAATTCCGGACCGCCTCCGCCATCTCCGAAGCCATAGGAAAGCAGTCTGCTGTCTGTCACAGTTTTATCCTTGATGCCATAGCCCCTGCAGCCATTGACGCATTCCAGAAGCTGCTGTGCATCCGGCCAGATGTGGGTACGGTTCGTATGGGTAAACACCCTCGTACCGTCAATTCCCTCCCAATAAAATGTATCATACGGAAACTCGTTCGTATCGCCCCATGCCATCTTTGTTGTCAGGAAATAATCCACGCCGCTGCCCTTCATGATCTGCGGCAGGGCTGCGCTGTAGCCGAAGGTATCCGGCAGCCAGAAGCAGTTGGAACGATAGCCGAATCTGCTCATCGTATAGCGCTGTCCCCATAAGAACTGGCGCACCATAAATTCACCGCCGGGAATATTGCAGTCGCACTCTACCCAAACACCGCCGTTGGGCTCGTATCTTCCCTCTGCGATCCTTTTTTTCATCCCCTCAAAAATTGCCGGATAATACTGTTCCATCCAGGAAGTGTGCACCGCAGAGCTCTGGATAAATTTGTAATCCGGGTACTGATCCATTAAAGCCAGCTGATTTGCATAGGTTCTCGCGCACTTTTCCACCGTTTCATCCAGATGCCATAACCAGGCGGTATCCATATGGGAATGACCGATCAGACCTGCAAAGCCTGCATGCGGTCCGTTGTGATCGGAAAGAACCTCCTGTAAAACAGCGTCCGCTTTCTGGGCTTTTTCGTGCCATTCGACAGGATCTGCCAGATCGATATCGTAGTCAATCATTTCGTGTACCTTTAACAGTGCGCGGACTGCGTCCCCTCTGCGGAACTGCTCTTTGGAAAGGAATTCTGCCATCTGGTTTACGATGTGGAGATCGTAGAAAAGGTTACAGATAATCTCGTCCTTCACACAGATGTCCACCTGATCGTACGCAATCTCAAACACATTCTCGCTTTCCTCAAACGGCTGCGTCCCCCGCACGTAATGATGCGAATAATATTCCAGCGCGATTTCCAGCTGTTCCCCTGCCGCCTTTCCCTTTGTCAGCAGGTCGCAGTAATGATATCCGTAGCTGTTCTGAATTACCTTAGAGGTGAAGTTCCCATAGGGCTTTTTGTCAACCCAGAGCATCCCCTCATAGCCCTTGATCTTCGGAAAGATGAAAAGGGTCTGTTCTGCCAGCTTTTCCGGTATGGTATAATCCCCCAGAAACCAGCAATACAATCCCTCCTCCAGCCACTTTCGTCCCCTTTCACACGGACCAAACAGCCCTCGATCCGGCACCTCGTGCACCGGCTTCTTCGTTGTCCAGACGCTCATTTCCACCTGATCCACCGGAATAAACATCCGATCGTGCAGCATTTCTTCCAGACGTTTTAATTTCCGGAAGGTTTTCTCCAGTTGTGTCTCTTCATACATACCTTTTACTCTCCCCTTTAAAATTTATGATGTTGTTTTTTATTTTCTTTCCCATTACCCCTTTTCTCAGTTCTCTGCCGCGAAGCGATTGCACTGTTTTTTCAAATTTTATATAATGAATTATACAACGAAAAAGAAGTCCGATTCAAGGTTTACAGCATTTCCCATTTTAAAGAGCTGCCAACCGACACTCGTGAACGATACGAATGGCGCTTTCCTTTTATGAAACAGGAACTTACAAAACCTTCATCCCTCCGCGCCATTTCCATGCTGGCGGTTTTTACATTTCTCTTTTTGAGCACAGAATATTTCTATGTCAACCAAATCGCTCAGAACGCTTCCAGCGCCCGGACGGTAAACGTCCAGAATTATGCCCTCGGCGTCAGCGCGGTCGGCTTTTGCCTCTATCCGCTGCTGTTTCGGTTTTTCCGCGATCGTCTGCACAGCGCTGTGTTTTTCACACTTACAATGCTGGCAATCGTCTGCTTTGTAATCCTTGGCAGTCCTGTTCCACCCGGTCTTCTGACTGCCGTCGGAATGCTTCTGTTTCTGGTTCTCGGCATCCTCGGCAGCGCAGTGCATTACCATTTTCTTTGTGAAATTTCTGACAAAAAATATTTTGCACGCATGGTTGGCATTTCCTATGGGTTTGCTATCCTGCTGCAATTTCTAAACAACAGTCTGATTTCTTCTGCCCTAGCAGAACAGCTGCTGCTTTGCGCCGCGTTACTTTTTATCGTATTTTTCCTGTTCCGGTTTCAGCACCGGGAGGCAAGCCGCAGCTCCCAGATGCCGGACACTGCAAATTCCAGCCCTCAGGTGTCCGATGTGACAAATCCCTGTCCACATATGCCGGACGCAGCACCTTGCGTCTCTTCCGGCAGCACCGACTCACAGCATAAGCTCCCTGCTCCATCTGCCTCCGGTGCCCTGCCGCAGCTCGTTTTGCTGATCTTTCTTGTCATTTTTATGACCTGTATTTTCAGTACGCTGGACAACACCGTTACACTGGGACACGCAGACGGAACCATGGATATCGGTCAGTGGCCTCGTATCCTGCTCGCCTACAGCGGACTTGCTGCCGGATTTTTGTTTGACCTCCATAACAGACGTTTCATGAATCTCATCATGTACTGCATTATGATGCTTTCCACGCTCAGCGTCGCAATCCTGCAGCTTGGCGGTTCTTTCCTGATCGGACTGATCGTCTTTTACCTGTCCTCCGGATTTTTCGTCGTATTCTTTACGACCTCTTTTCTGGCGCTGTCCGAAGATACCCGCTGCCCGCGCCTCTGGGCAGGAATGGGGCGTGCTGTCAACAATGCGGGCGCTGCCCTGGTCTCAAACCTGTCTCTCTCCCTGATCGCATCGAACAGCAGCATCACGCTGATTATCACGGCTCTTGTCCTGTTCGCAACGGTAAGCATTTTGATCGCAGCCTATAGCATGTTAAATGCGCCGGGCGTACAGACTGAGACAGGCGGCACTATGACTCACAAAATGCAGACAGCTTGCGAAGCGAACGCGAGCCATAACACAAAGGCCGCCCTCGGCAACGATTCGTCCGCCTCTACGGCTTCGGACATTTCCTCCGATCCGGATTATCCACAGAACACTCCCAATGCAGACCCGTTTTCCACATTTTCCACGGCATTTTCCCTGACTGACCGGGAACAGTCTGTTTTTGACCAACTCGTCAACACAGAAAAGAGCATCCAGGAAATCGCCGACAGCCTTTTCATCTCCCGAAGAACCTGTCAGCGCTATATCACATCCATTTATGAAAAGGTCGGTGCAAAATCCCGGATGGGACTGTACCAGTCCTACATCGAATGGCAGCGCAAAAACCTGTAACCGGAGCTGAAATTATATTTCCGTAAAGTCTTGCTTTCTAAGTCTCAGCAACCAGCTCTCTTAAAATATCTGAATACGTCACAAACCGAACATTGCCAAGATGTTCGGCTTGTTCTGATTTTTCCCCTGGCGCACCAGCGCCAAACCGCATTTTTCGCCGTTTTGGCGCGCATACGGCATACCCGGATGACCGCCCGACGCGTAGACTGAAGGTAACAATAAAACTGCAAAACGGAAAATGCCCGCCTGACGCAAACCGCAGCACAGCGTTCAATGCAGTCGCATTTTCCTTCGGAAAACAAGGAGGACTCTATGAAGCAGTGTGATAATGGTCATTTCTATGATGAAGCAAGATTTGAAAGCTGTCCGTATTGCAAGGAGAATACAGGGATCGGAAAGACGATGGCTGCAGCGGATATCGGCAAGACAGTGGCTGCCTTTCCGGGCAATCCTGCTGCAGCAGCTGCGACAGCCTTCGACAGCGGCAAAACAGTCGCTGTGATGAAAAAGAAAATCGGTATTGATCCGGCAGTCGGCTTTTTGATCTGCATCGAAGGTCCACACCGCGGAACGGATTTCCGTCTCGTTTCAGGAAGAAACTTTATCGGCCGGGCTGCCGCAATGGATGTTTCCCTGCCGGATGATGATACCGTATCCCGTGAAAGCCATGCGCTGGTCACTTACGATGCCAAACACAATGCCTTTTCCCTTTCGTCCGGGCAGGGACGCGGCATTACCTAAATTCTCCACATCACTCTCCTGCGGCCGATTTCCGACATGACAAAGGAGGACGAGCAACTCGTCCTCCTCTATCTCATGGAACATATTCTTCTTCATATTGATGAAGTTCTGGTACACTGAAAATCATTTTTGTCCAGCTTTCGATAATACCACATGTTTAACAGTGCCGCAAATATCCACGCCAGCGGATAGGCCATTGCCAGTCCCGGAAAGCCCCAGATACGGCTTAAGCAAAGTGCTGCAAAAACACGCATGAGAAGCTCCAAAAATCCGCCCATCATCGGGATCTTCGTATTTCCGGTTCCCTGCACCGCGCCCCGGTAGGTGAACAACAGTGCCGCACACCATAAGCAGCTGGCTTCAATACTGTTGTAAATTCTGGACAGCCGGATCACCTCTACTGCACCGCTTCCAACGAAAATCGAAACGAGCGGCTTACAGAACACAATGATCAATCCGCCTACCACAACACTGAAAAAGAGACAGCTCAAAAGGGAAACCTTCATTCCTTTTCGAATTCTCTGATATTGCTTCGCACCAAAATTCTGTGCTGTAAACGTTACCATGGCAACTGCGATCGAATACATCGGCATCTCGACAAAGGTTTCCAGCTTACTACATGCAGTGTATGCCGCAATCGCATCTGCACCCATCCCGTTCAACGCACTCTGAAATACCATCATTCCGACGCCCGTAATGGAGTCCTGAATCGAAAGCGGCAGCCCTACCCGGAGATGATCTGCTAAAAAAGCAAATGATATTTTAAAATCTTCTTTTCTGACACGCAGCTGCGGATATTTCCGAAAGCTGTAGATCAGACAGCCGACCCCGGAAAGGCTTTGGGCCAGAATCGTCGCTGCAGCTGCTCCGACCACATCCATATGAAACACCAGAATAAACACAAAATCCAATATAATGTTCAACACAGAGGAAATGATCAGAAAAATAAGCGGTACTTTACTGTTTCCAATCGCCCTCAAAAGGCTTGCTTCCACGTTGTATAAAAGCTGTCCTCCAAGTCCGATAAAGCAGACCAGCTGATAAGCATACGCACGCTGAAACAGCTTTTCCGGCATATTCAAAATATGCAAAAGCCCTGGCAGGCAAACAATACCTACCACGGTACAAAGCAGGGAAACCACCGCCCAGATCATATAGATCACTGCTGTGGAACGTCTCGCATTTTCCGTTTTCCCAGCGCCAATAAACTGAGATGTCACAACTGTCACACCGCCCGCAAGACCAGAGCAAAATCCAAACACCAGAAACTGCAGGCTCCCGATGCTTCCTACTGACGCCAACGCGTCAGAACCAAGGGTACGTCCCACGATGATCGTATCCACAGCAGAATACAGCTGTTGAAATACATTTCCTGCCAGGATCGGCAGCATAAACATCAAGATCGTCTGGAAAACATCTCCCTTTGTCAAATCGTATTTTCTTTCCAATTTCTTCTTCCAAACCTTTCCTTCGAAATAGTCTCTGTCTTTTTCCCTTTACACTGACATCGGGCAGCTTCTTCTTTCTTCCCGATCCATGTCTCCTCTCTCGTATCTGGCATTGAATTCCATGTTGATGTCACGGATTTCTTTTTTGCCGTCGATGTAATCCTGATACATATCCGCAAGTCCCGCCATACAGCCGTCGCAGCTGGCGGACAGATTGCCAAGTGCCTCCTCCACGATCTGTTTGCGTTCCTCACAAGTGGTTTCTTTAATCAGATATCCTGCCATTTTCCATCCTTTCCGTCCGGATCTTCCGGGCATTCTTTGTTTTTTACAAACTGTTCAGTACCCTCACAGTTACTTTTTTTACTTTTATCTGGTGCTCTCGCTTGTCAGGATCTCCTGCAGACGCTTTTCCATCTTCTCCACCTGATCTGCATAATCCCAGGCGATGTTGTTCTGCTGCCCTATATCATAATCCATATTGTAAAGCTGCGGATCCTTTGATAAACCGGCTTCACCCTGGCATCAGATAGCTTATAGTATATCAGATTTCTGAAAGACTGTTCGAAAAAAATAGGAAATCAGATAAAAAATTTTCTTTGCAAAACGAACATCTGTTCGTGTATAATATAAAAAAGCCGTTGCATTGTAAAGAAAGGAGCCAACATTTCATGGAAGACCGCATCTATATTGCCATCGACTTAAAGTCCTTTTACGCTTCCGTAGAATGTCGGGAGCGCGGTCTTGACCCTCTTGACACCAACCTTGTCGTGGCAGACATCAGCCGTACAGACAAAACCATCTGTCTTGCTGTCACACCATCTCTGAAAAGCTTTGGCATGTCCGGACGAAGTCGTCTTTTTGAAGTAAAACAGCGAGTCCGGGAAGTCAATATCGAACGAAAACAGCATGCGCCCGGACAGCTACTTTCCGGTACATCCTATTTTTTCTCAGAGCTTTCTCAGAATCCGGCACTCGCCGTTGATTTTCTGATCGCGCCGCCCCAGATGGCGCATTATATGGAATGCAGCACCAGAATTTATTCCATCTATATGAAATACGTCGCACCGGAGGATATCGTAGTTTATTCCATCGACGAGGTTTTTATGGACATTACGGATTATCTGCCCGCCAGCGGGATGACTGCCCGCGAATTTGCCCGTAAAATTATTCTCGATGTCATAGATACGACAGGAATCACCGCTACTGCCGGCATCGGGACGAATCTTTTTCTCTGCAAGGTTGCAATGGATATCGTAGCAAAGCACCTCCCGGCAGATGAATACGGCGTGCGCATCGCTTTTCTCGATGAAATGACATTCCGACAAAAGCTCTGGGCACATCAGCCGCTCACTGACTTCTGGCGCATCGGACACGGCTATGCCAGAAAGCTTGCCGAAAATGGATTGTTCACGATGGGGGATATCGCACGCTGCTCTGTCAAAAATGAAGACCTGCTCTATCGGCTTTTCGGAAAAAATGCAGAGCTTCTGATCGACCACGCCTGGGGCTTTGAACCCTGCACCGTCCCGGAAATCAAAGCCTACAAACCGGAAACCAACAGCATCAGCTCCGGGCAGGTTCTGCATTGTCCGTATGAGACAGACAAAGCAAAGCTCGTTTTGAAAGAAATGGCAGACCAGCTCGCCCTCGATCTTGTAAATAAAAAAATCGTAACCGACCAGATTGTCCTCACCGTCGGCTACGATATCGAAAACCTGTCCGATCCCTCCCGGAGATCCGCCTACCACGGTTCCATCGAAACAGATCGCTACGGCCGTTCGATTCCAAAGCAGGCGCATGGAACCCAAAATCTGGACGACTATACCTCCTCTTCCCACAGGATCATGAACGCCGCCGTCGATCTTTTCGATCGTCTTATCGATCCGACGCTCCTGATCCGCCGGCTGTATATTGTCGCCAACCACATTATCCCGGAGGACACTGCTCTGCAAAAGAAAGACCGCTTTACCCAGCTCGATCTTTTCACAGATTATGCAGCAGAAGAACAAAAACAGAAAGCCGACGCTGCTGACCTGGAGCGTGAGCGAAAGCTGCAGGAGGCGATGCTTTCCATCCGAAAAAAATTCGGTAAAAACGCAGTCCTCAAAGCGATGAACCTGGAAGAGGGCGCAACCGCCAAAGACCGCAACAACCAGATTGGAGGACATAAGGCATGAAGTCAGACTACAGCGATATCATCCATCTTCCGCACCACGTTTCCAAAACACATCCTCAGATGTCCATGCATGACCGCGCAGCCCAGTTTTCTCCCTTTGCCGCTCTCACCGGCTATGATTCCGCCATTTTGGAAACAGCACGCCTGACAGAAGAAAAGATCATACTCAACGAAGATCTGCAAGAGCTTCTCGACATACAATTTCAGCAGCTTCTCGAACATCTCTCCGAAAAACCGCTGATTTCCATTACCTTTTTTTGCCCCGACAAACGCAAACAGGGCGGTTCCTATGTCTCTATATCCGGCACGGTCAAAAAGCTCGACCTTTTCCAGCGCATCCTCACACTGGAGGATGGAATGCAGATTTTTCTGGATGATATTCTGTCCATCGAAGCTCATACCTCCACCACCCTGTAGAGATACGCATTTCCTTTTTTGCCGTCCCGCTCAATCACGCCGAGGTCATGAAGGATATTGCACACAATGCCAGCCTGCTCCTTTCGGATATGGACAGCTTTGCCGAGCTGCGCGGACGTAAACGGCTCCGGCAGATCGTATGGGATCAGCTGGACATAATCCTGTGCACAGGTAAATTCCACTTCCTGTTCGATGGAAATGGGAATTCTGTCATAACGGCTGGAGCCACGTTTTTTGTCCCGGCTCCAGCCATTTAACAGCTTATATTCTTCCATATTCAGAAACGTGAGCCGGATCGTCAGGTTCGGGTCTTGCAGATAAGCTTTGATCCGGTACAGCTCCTTAAATGCCAGATAAGGACTTCCCTTTAATGGAGATTTCCGTCCGCCGGAAATTTCTCCGGTTTCCTCGTCGATCCAGAAAACATGCTTGCAGTATGGGATCGGGTACACGATCGTCACCGGATACAGCGGCAGGAATCGCTCCAGCTTCGGGCGCATCCGATCGAAGCTTCTGGTCTGGATTTCGATAATCTCTTTTCCATTAAATATATCTGCCACGCAGCCCTCCACCGGAATTTCATGCTGCGTTTCATCCGGAGCGTAATAGTTTTTCAACACCGCGTGAACCGTCTTTTCCGAAAGGGTGCCGATACCATTGCGTTCCCGGTTTTTACCGATGATCCGCTCCTTTGCTGCAGTAAAGCGCGCAGTTTCTTCCGATGTCACAGTCTCTCACAGCCTCCGCAGTTTTGATGAAATTCCCGGTTTGCGCAGGTACGGATCTCTTCAATCGAATACAGCGAGCCGGTTGCACAGATCACATCCTCCTTTTCAGCATTTTCGATCATACTGCGTACCCCTTCTTCGATCGAATCAAATGCCGTCGTCCTTACCGCACATTCCCGGCTGATCTGCTGCGCCATTCTTTCATTATCCATCGCTTTTTCAGACGGCGGCATAATCACGCCGATTTCTTCTGCCAAAGGTTCGATCAGCTGCAGCATTGTGCTGACATCCTTTGTAGAAAGAATCCCCAGCAGGAAACGGATTTTTTTATCCGGAAAATAACTGCGCAGGCTTTTCAGCAGTGCCCGGATGCCGTCCGGGTTATGGGAGCCATCCACCAGAAAGGTCGGCTGCTCATGCAGGCGTTCAAAGCGTCCCGGCCAATACACCTCTGAAAGCCCCTTGCGCAGAGCAGCTTCACCGATCCTATACCCTTTTTGTTCCAGCACACGAAGGGTTTCTATGACCACCGCCGCGTTATTCATCTGATAGACACCTGTCAAAGAGAGATGAAGCTCTTTCAGATCCTTATAATCAAATACCTCGCCCGCCGGACTTAACACAACATTCCGGATCTGTTCCGGCGCGCTTGTAACAAGCAACGCGCCTGTTTTCTGACAGATTTTTTCAAATACCGGCATAACTGCTGTATTGCTTCCGTCCACAATGACCGTGCCGCCTGTTTTTATGATGCCGCCCTTTTCTCCCGCGATTTTTTCCAGTGTATCACCCAGCTCCTTTGTATGATCCAGTCCGATGGAGGTGATAACAGCAGCCTCCGGCGTTCGGATCACATTGGTGGAATCCAGCCTGCCGCCCATGCCGACTTCCAACATCACAAGATCACACTGTTTTTCTGCAAAATACAGCATCCCCATTGCCGTCATGATCTCAAACACCGTCGGCGCATCCTTCATGACTTCTGCCTGTGTTCGGATCCGTGACGCCAACCTCGCAAAATCTTCGTCTCCGATCTCTGTTCCGTTAAAATAAATCCTGTCGTTAAAACGTTTTAAATGGGGAGAAACAAACAGTCCAACCTGATAGCCGGCTGCCGTCAGAATTTTCGACAGGCACGCGCAGACCGAACCTTTGCCGTTCGTACCCGCCACATGTACAAATTTCAGCTTGTCCTGCGGATTTCCAAGCCGTTCCAAAAGCTCCTGTGACCGCACGATCCCTTTTCCCGTGCCGCTCCAGTGTCTTGAATCCATCCATTCAATCGCTTCGTTATAGGTCATCTCATTCCTCGTTTCTTCCCGTCTGATCCGCACAACTAAACTATATTACTTTATTGACGCCAAACAGCTATCGCGGCTGCTGTTCAGTGATTTCCCCATGCATCGACAGACTCCACTTTATAGAATCCGGGCGCTGCGTCAGGATCCGTAAAGGACGTTGCGATGGTGGAGGCAACCTGATTTTCCTTTGTCGGAACAAAGTCTGCAGAATCGCCCTTATATACACGATAATAGCGATGCTCTGCCTCTGTAGAGGCTTCCCAGGTAACTGTCCCGTCTTCTGCACAAATACCTGTAATTGCCGCCGGCTTATGATCGGTGTAATCCGTTGTCAGCAGAACGATGGAGCTTGCCGGAACGGTCACATGCACGCTGTTGCCGACGCATGCAATCAGTTCATCGTAATCCTGCAGGTCTGCAAATTTGCTGCGGGGCACATTGGCAGAATCATACAGATATCTGCGCAGAGCCTTGTCTGATTTCAGATTTTCCAGAGAAATATCGATCTCAACAGGCTCTTTGTGACGATTGACGATCGCAACAGAGAAGGAACCGTCATCGTTTACAACGCCGCCGCTGCGCAGCAGATAGTCCTCGGAGGAAATCGTAAGAGGTTTGGAATTTTTCCGGAAATAGCGAACCAGCAGGCCATAGGCATACAGCCAGTCCCGTGCGCCGTAATCCGTATCATCCCAGCGCAGCAATCCCCATTTGTTCAGACGGTACTGCAGGTCACGGGGATTCGGAACATCTACAAAGGTCCAGAGTGCCATCGCATACACGCCGGCATTAACTGCTGCCAGTGCCATCTCACAGATCTGCAGCGCAGAGTAGGATTCCTTTCCGTTATAGAAGGCATCACACACGTCCATCTTTACGCCATTAATATTGTTCTGCCCCTGCTTGAATGCCTGCGCCAGACCAAACTCGCCCAGAATAAAACGACGCTCGTAAGGCTTTAACATATTGACAACATCGGAGCAGTGACGCTTGAAAATCTTATAAAAATCCAGATCCTCCGCTTCGAAGTCGTTTACATAATGATGTCCGCCAAATACGTTGGAAATCGGAACCATGCCGTTTGCAATCGCCCATTCCACCGTCTCCCAGCGCTCCATCGGGGAAGCGTCGGTCGCCAGCAGGTAGACCGGCAGATGTCTGTGCGCAAACTCGTTATACAGATAGGTATGATATTTTTTGAACGTAGCCATTTCAAATGCCAGGTCTCCCCAGTCATCCAGGCTCAGTTCATTGGACATACAATAAATCTTAACGTTGCTCAGACCCTTTTCATAGATCAGATACTCCAGTCGGTCTGCAACATTCGATGCATACGCAGTCAGCTCCTCGTCCGTCTCATACCGCACGCAATGCCCGGTCAGATAGATTGTTGCACCAACCTTACACTGCATTTTTTCACAATATTCTGCGAACGCATCCATCTCTTCCTTCGTCCATTCCGGAAAGCCTCCCCACATTCTGGAAAAACCGGGCGAAAGCTCCCGATAAACCTTGCCGACGTACTGGTTGAACTGGACGTCATCCATCTCCCGCCAGACGTTTGCTTCGCTGTTATGGAACCCCATTCCCCCAAATCGGGCCATAATCGCTTCCTTTTTGACAGTCATTTTGCTGCTCATAGAAAACCCCTCCTTTTGTGTGCTTTTAAAAGCTTGTGTTCCTTCGCTCACTTGCGCTCATTATAGCATACTTCCGAAAGGATAGATACCGGTTTTGAATCCTTTCAGAGTCCCTTCCAACAAGCTGCCCTTATTAACCGCAGATAAAGGTTACAACGCCCTTATCGTTATCAGACAGACGCTCCATGCCTTCTTTTACAGAACCGTTGTCTACGATCTCCACGCCGTAACGGAATTCACTGAAGCCGGACAGATCCATCTTGAAGTTTGTCTCCCAGGTATTGTTCATGATCCAGCTGTAAACCGGACGCTTGTTGTTTTCTTCCCTGTTATCGCACAGAAGAATCGGATGGGATTCCATTGCTCCCATATACAGCAGAGGGGTATCAAATGTATTTACCAGAATCGTCTGATCCTTGGTACGGTAGATCAGGCCTTCATCTGCCAGATAGTATTCCATATTCGTGCCGGGCAGCTGGTCGATACCAGGACGCATGGCTACGCCGCCATTCTGGATGGAAACCTCTGCATCAGGCAGGTTCAGTGCCAGAGGCATAAATACGCTCTCGATATCCTCGCTCAGTGTCTTTGCGATATGATAAGAAAACTCAATCTTTGGCAGCTTGTTGTACATCTTGATGATAACGCTGCTGTAGTACGTTCCTTCCAGATCAAATACCAGTTCCACCTTAGTAAATACCGGACCGTGATCGAGAATCCTTACATCCTTTAAGTCGCCCTGATACTGTTCCGCGTGCAGGCCTCTGATATTTCTGCCGATCAGACGGCGCTCTTCATAAACACCCTTGCGGATTTTGGTACACTCATAGACAGGAGTAAAGAAAGTCTCCAATCCGGGCTTGCACATTTCCACCTCTGCTTTTTTATTATAGAAAGAAGTAATTCCTTCGCCGACCTTCCAGCTGATTTTGAAGGAATCGTTTTCCATACCGTAAGGCAGCTTGTAGCTTTCGGTATCATAAGTATTGATAATATCACGTACACGCTCTGCGCCGACCCATGCGGTTCTGGTAAACAGGGTCTGTACCGATGCCGGCTGTTCTTCATAAGTGAAGGTCTTTTCTTCCATTGGCTCAAATTCAGCCAGGAAGCTTACCAGAACACCGCGGGGATGTGTAGACAGCTGAACCTCCATCACTTCGTTTGTCTTGTCATCGGTTACTTTTACAGCCGGAAGGCTCATGGTTTCCACATAGAACTCAACCGGGAATACTCTCTTTTCATGGCTGGTGGATACTGCTTTTACCTTACCGGACAGATTGTAGTAACGCAGGATATCGCCGAGCAGATGGCACTGCTCGTTTTTGCGCATTGCAGCTGCCTCATGTGCTTTGGATGCATAGCTGTTTTTACGCATATCCAGGTTTGTTACCATGGTATCGTAAGGGTTGGTTACGGTTGCGGAATGACCCCAGGTGTGTTCCGCATACAGCAGGGAGTTATCGCCGTAAGCTTTTACCAGCTCTGCGTTATGAACACCGGTCTTTTCTTCCAATCGGTCGCAGATACGGTTTAAACGAACTGCCTCTTTATAATGCTTTACTGCATAAGGCGTGCTGCCAACACCATTGCCCCACCAGTCGTTGATCGAACCGCGGTAAACGGGAGCATCCGCTACCTTATTGCGGATCAGATCATACAGCTCCTGTAAGGTTACCATACGCAGGGTAACTTCTTCGCCGTACTTTTCGTTGAACAACGCTACCGTGTCTGCAATTGAGGGATTGATGGGCGCGTTGTCGGAGAATACACCGGAAACGCTTGTGATATAGAAATCATAGGGATAACCGTTTTCTTCATATTCCTCCATGCTTGCGATCAGGTTGGAGTGCAGCTTCTCCAGCGGCCCTGCAACATCTCCCTGTGCTTTGCCGAAGTAATTCTCTGTCATGAAGTTGACGTTTTTGTTGAATACGATGCCGAGCGCGTTGCCCAGGTTGTAATGCTCGCCGCTCCATACCAGCAGACGCTTGCCGTCTTCATTTTCCCAGAAATAAGGCTTCTGGTTCTGATACAGCGGATACATGCCGTGATGGGTGTGGATATTTGTATATAAGAACTCAACGCCGTTTGCGAGCATAGCGTCTCTCTGTCCCATGGAAATACCGTTGATATCCGCAAACATCGCAGTCTTTACGGTAATGCCTTCCTTAGCGCATACCTCCTGCATATCATGGATTTTCTCGGTCAGATATTCGCAGTCAGCCAGGTCATTGAAGTTTAAGTAGTTTGCAGAAAGACCGATGCTGTTTTTCTTTACCAGATCGAAGAACGTCTTTTTTTCTTCCTTCGTTGCAGCCTTTAAAAACTGCTCTACGCAGTACCAGGTCTCACAGTTCCATTTCAGGTCCTTCTGATTGGTTCCTTTTTCCAGACCCTCCTCAATCAGCTCTACTGCCCGGCGGATGTTATTCGTCTGGTTGTAAATAACCTGTTCCTGCAGGTCTGTGTAACCAACGTCTGTGTGAGAATGATGTACAATGTAAACCTCTCTGATCTTGTGTGCCATTTGCAAAATCTCCTTTTTGTATGATAGAATAATGATTATAATTTCCAGCGGGCTGTAGATGCGCAATGCACAAAACAATCCGCGAAATCATGCTTAACCACTGCAACAGGACAGACAACCTATGAACGAAACAAATCTGATTATCCAAAACCGCCTGCGCGAAGCGACTATCAGTCTGGAACGCGCCAACCTCATCATCTGTGACGAGACGTGGAAATGTGATTCCTCGGTTCCGCCCTTTTCCAGCATTCAGCTCGTCATGCAGGGGGAGGGAACCGTCTGCATCGATGAGACAACCATCCATCCAACAAGCGGACAGTTGTATCTGCTTCCCGCCTACACGAACCAGGCATTTTTTACCGATATCCATAATCCATACCGCACCTACTATTGCCATTTCGAGATCACCTGCCAGCAGACCGACCTGTTCGAACTCATTCATCTGCCGCTCTGCATCGACGCGAAAGACCCGAAAAAGGCCGAACAGCTTTTCCTCGATCTCGTCCACAGCGTCCGACAGGATGATATCTTTTCTGCGCTGAAAGCCAAACAGGCTGTTTTAAACCTGCTCTGCTACTATCTGGAATGCTGTCCGCCAGACAGCGTTTCCCTTGTCACCCTGAGCTTTGACTCGCCCCTTTCCGATGCCATCGCTTATGTGGAAACACATTTGAACGAGCAGATCACGGTACAGCAAATGGCAGAGGCTGCCGGATATCATGTCAGCCACTTTACGCGGCTGTTCCAGTCCCGCATGGGCATTTCTCCCGGTCAGTTCATCCTTCAGAAAAAAACGGAAACCGCGACGCAGCTTTTGACCTCTACCGATCTGCCCATCGCTTCCATCGCAGATTCTCTCGGATTCGGCAGCCAGTTTTATTTTTCGAATTTCTTCAAAAAACAGACCGGCATGACACCGTCCTCCTATCGCCGCTTATATCTGCGCGCCTATCTGGAATCCTGAAAATCTCATAGGTTTACATAACTGCAAATCTCCTGTGCACAAGAAGTGTAGCACAGGAGATTTCTCAATTACATATATTATTCTTTCAGAAATATACAAGATCGTGCGGTCAGCACTTTTCACCCTTTTTACGCGGTCACACAATCCGCTTCTTCTCTTTCTGACGAAGCAAACATGCGATTCCTGCAGTCAGGATCTGTGAAAGCACCATGCTCAGCCACACACCGTCCTGTCTCAAAATCCGCGGCACGATCAACAAAAGGATCAATAAAAGTACCGGTTCTGCATACACACAAATGTAGGAAAATAGGCTTTGCTCTGTCGCATAAAATCCTGATGTGGTGATTCTCGAAAACGCATAGAACAAAAGTCCGGCCAGAAATATCGGCATCGCATTTCCGGTCATCTGCGTTACGACATCGGAAGAACCAAAGATCACACCCAACTCATATCTGGTCACATAAAGGATCAGCATACAGGCAAGTGCCAGCACCCACGCTGTTCCATACGCCATGTTGCGCACCCGGTCCACCTCTTTTGTTTTGCCCTCACCGTAATGCAGGCTCATCAGCGGCTGGCTTCCATCCCCCACGCCCTGCATCAGCAGATACACGATTGTCAATCCATAAGCGATGCAGGCATAGCTCGCAACCGCAGTTTCCCCACCGTAAGACAGACAGAAACGGTTCATGAACAGCAGGGAAATCATCGGAGAAAGCGACAGTCCAAACGGCGCGATGCCGATCTGCACGATTCTGCAGACCTTTTTTCCAAACTCCTTACAGATGCCCAATACCGGCAGCTTTTCTTTCCATACATAAACAAAAGAGCCCACCATTGTCACAGCCTGCCCCAGGATCGACGCCCATGCCGCACCGGCCATACCAAGCTGCAGCACCCAGACAAACAGATAATCCAGTACAATATTCATTCCAAATCCGGCGATCATTGTAACCATCGCAAAGGAAGCGCCTCCGTTATTACGGATCAGCGGCACAATGCCTGTCGCAAATACCTGAAACGTCGTCCCGTAGACCATGATCCGCAGATATTCCTCACCCAGGGGACGAATCGTCCCCTCTGCCCCCAGAAAGGACAGCACCGGATCCATAAAGATCAGCATCACAGCCGTCAGTACAATACTCGTCAGAAGCAGCAGCCGCAGCGCTGTACGCACATACTCGTCTCCGTCCTCCTTTTGTCCCTCTGCACGCCGTACCGTCCACATGACCGCACCGCCCATTCCGATTCCGGTGCCCGCCGACTGCATCAGCGTCACCACCGGATATACCACATTGATCGCAGAAAGTCCGACATCTCCGACACTGTTTCCTACAAAAAAGCCATCTACAATTGCATAAATACCAGAAAGTGCAAACGCCAGTACCGACGGCACAACGTATTTTAAAAATTTTTTCATATCCTCCTCTTTTCCCGCCGCAGACTGCGATTTGTCAGAAATGCAGAAATCTCTGCATCTCCCCGGTTTCTTTCCTTTTCCACAGCAGTTTCCGCTTCATCATAACAAAAATCTATCATTTTATAAATATATCATTTTAATTTATTATATTTCTGTGCTAGGATAATAACTGTTTGCAGGCGGTACTGTAAACTGCTGCATCCGTCAGTGTCAAAAACTTCTGATCTGACACGTAATTATGAGAGAAAACTGGCGGCGAACGTTCCGTCAGGAAGGGAGAACACATGAGTTTCATTCAGAAAAATGTAAAAGGCATCCTGTTATGCCTCGTCCTTGCCATTCCCTGCTGGTTTCTGGGACAGGCTGTCCCGGTTGTCGGCGGTCCGGTATTCGGTATTCTTGCCGGTATGCTGATCACGCTGCTGCTCAAAGATAAAACACAGTTCCAGAGCGGCATCACATTTGTATCCAAAAAGGTGCTGCAGTACGCAGTCATCCTGCTTGGCTTTGGCTTAAACCTTTCCGTTATTTTGGAAACCGGAAAGCAGTCTTTACCGATCATCCTCGCAACGATTTCCACCTCGCTGATTATCGCCTATGTGCTGCACCGTATCATGCACGTTCCCGGCAAAATCTCCACGTTGGTCGGTGTCGGTTCCTCGATCTGCGGTGGCTCCGCAATCGCTGCAACAGCCCCCGTTATTGATGCAGATGATGAAGAGGTTGCGCAGGCAATTTCCGTTATTTTCTTCTTCAACATGCTGGCTGCCCTGTTTTTCCCGGCCCTCGGCGCGCTGCTCGGATTTTCCACCACAAGCGGCGAAACCTTCGGAATTTTCGCCGGAACTGCTGTCAACGATACTTCTTCCGTGACCGCTGCCGCATCCACCTGGGATTCCCTCTATCAGCTCGGCACACAGACACTGGATAAAGCTGTTACCGTAAAGCTGACCCGTACCCTTGCAATCATTCCGATCACACTGGTACTCGCCTTTGTCCGTACGAGAAAAGCCGGTTCCGAGGGCAAAAAAGTCGAGTTTAAAAAGATTTTCCCGATGTTTATTCTCTACTTTGTGCTGGCTTCCGTCATCACAACAATCGCAACCTCTCTCGGTGTTTCCGCATCCGTATTTTCTCCTCTCAAGACACTGAGCAAGTTCTTCATCGTCCTCGCCATGTGCGCAGTCGGTTTAAATACAAACATTGTAAAACTCATCAAAACCGGCGGCAAACCGCTCGCCCTGGGCTTTTGCTGCTGGATCGGCATCGCTTCCATGAGTCTGCTCATGCAGCATGTGCTGGGAATCTGGTAAGATACGGCACACAAAACACCCCCAGCCCCGCCGGGCATCGCGCTTCGGTCAGGTCTGGGGGTGTTCGATTCTGATATTCTGTTTTCTTTAAAACGCAAACGGAAATTCCGTTTTTTGTCCTACGGGAAATGTATCCGGGTTGGATGTCTCCGTCACTTCAAAGCTCGCGCCGTCCCATCCGTTGATCTGAATAATTCCCTTTACAGAGCCATCCTCGGATGAAAATTCCAGCTCCCCGTTTCCGTTATCCACAAAGCTTCCTTTTAGCTCGCCCTGCCTGTAAATGGAGATCACCGCTTCATCGCTGCCATTTACGCCCTGCTGGGTACATAACAGGCTGTATACACTGCCGGTCCCCTGATTATCCACAAACACTCCGTACTTCGTCGACCGCTCCGGCATTTCAAATGCTTCGCCCTTCACCTTTGCCAGCTCATTTGCAAGGCCGTAGGCTCTGTTTTTTGTAATTTCTTCCAGAAAAAAGTTCACAAGAAGCGAGTACATGCTCCCGTTTTCTTCGCTGGAACCAAGGCTCTCCTGCGCCACTTCTTCTTTCATGGAGTTCCAGCTTCTCTGCTCTGCGAGGACTTTTTCCTTCGTCTGCGCATCCGCCGAATCGCTGAATCTGCTCCACAGGTTATTCAGCTCCGTATCCCAGATTTTGAGAAACCATCCGGACGACATATTCATTTCCCCCTGCGTCTGAGCAGTTTGGGCAATCGCCTCATACTGTTCGGAAAGCGTGTGAATATTTTCCAGTTCCTCTTGCAAAGAAGCCGAAGCCGATACTACATCGTCCACATCTTTTTTGATGTCCTCAGAATAATCGCGCGTAAAATCGATCTCCTGAGTATCGGTTGATTCGATATCAGTATCCTCTTCACCGGAACCATTATTTTCTTCACTGGAATCAGCATTTTCTCCGCCGGAATCCTTATTTTCTTCACTTAAATCAATATTTCCTGTGCCTGAAAGCTCAAGCGGTTCTTCTGTCTGAAAAACGGTATCTTCCGTACCCGAAATATCGCTGTCTGCTTCCTTGTTTCCGCAGCCTGCGCAGAGTCCAAAGGTCAATGCAAATATCGCCAGATAAACTCTTTTTTTCATCAAATTTTCCCTCGTATACTTTTCTTGTAGATTTTGACACTTTTTTCAAGATTTTTGAAACCAGTTCTTTCTGCATTCTAACTCACTCATCTGATTTCTTGTATGTTTCACACTTGTTTTCCACAGCTTCACCCCAAAATAATCCAGCAAAAATTCCGGAAATGCACTCAACACAAATACCCGCTGTCTCTCAGCCTCCTGTACTTCCATGACATATATCTGACCCGGTGTTACCTCTTCGAAATATTGTCAATCACCTGAGGTTCTCTGACCTCTCCCTCGACTATAAATGCCTTATAGTCTTTATTTGCCATTAAATGCACCTGCCTTATACATTTTCTGAAGATTATGAGCCTGACGCAGTTCCTTTTCTGTTAATTGAGAAATCGCTTTTATGCTGTTATTTGCAAGTAAGAAATAGCTATCCGGTCTAAGCAGATCATTGCTCATCAGATCCGTGTTGTGAGTCGTTGTAAATATCTGAACTCCAGCTATCTGGTTCAAATGTCTTTGCACCGACTCGGATAATTCGAAATGATAAAATGCATCAAATTCATCTATAAACACAAAAGATGCCTTTTCCATACGAATATACCAATAATAGAACAATGCCAGTGATCTGGTTCCGGTAGAGGCGATCTTAAAGAAATCAGCATCTGTATTATCAAAATGACAGTAGATTGCTTTTTTGCCGTCCACTTCGCATCCGTATAATTCATAGTCAATGTCATTTTCTTTCAGGAACCTCTGGAAATCCTGCACTTTTCCACTATTTACAATACCTTCCGCTACACCTTCGTTACCATTTGTAAAGCCTTCATATCCCCGGCTGTCTAACGAATAAAACAAAAGCATACGTTCCACAAAATCAATAAACTTTTTAAATACCCGATTTTGCTCATTATCCGTAAGAATAGAGTTGTTGTTCACATACCTTACACGGGAAATCGGACTCTCGCTCTTGATCGATACATTCAAAGTGCCGGAACCATCCAGCAAGGTGAACCCATCCCTGGTAAGAAAATCAAAAAAGATAACTTCCTTTCCATCAATAGATAAACTCTCACTCTTCATAGTATTTACATCATTTTTGCTGTATCGGTAAACCACTTCATGACCATCAAACATAAAGGTGTATTCAAATTCAGCAAAGGATTTTCTTCCACTCATGTTCAGGTAAAAATCGTAGCTGGAAAGCAATTTCTGTTTATCTGTCAAATGGGTAATGATATCAAAAATAGCCAATCCAAGGTTTGATTTACCGCTGCTGTTAATGCCATAAATAATTCCTTTTGTCACACAACCGTTTTTTATAATTTCAGAATTAAAGTTATAATTGCTGGGTGATCCTATATCAAATGTGATTTTATCCTGAAACCCTTTAAAGTTTTCTACGCTGAATTTTTTTAACATAACAATCATTCAACTTATGCCGTATTTTTTTACGGAACCAAGCTTATCCACTCCTTTTCTCCGGAAACAAAAAAACGACACCAAATATCGTTGGATGGCCACAAGACAAAAGCCATACCGATATTTAATGTCGTTGTTTTTATTCACTTTCCTTCGAAAAAAAGCGTGTCCGAAATCGTCCGCCGCCCCGTTTCGCCAAAATCGTCCTCTGTCTTTTCGAAATCATAGATCAGAAGCTCCGGCTGATTCCGGGTACATTCTTTTAAAATCTGACCGGATTTTCAATCAGTCCCGTTCGGGTATATTACCGTCAATCTACCGCCTTCTTTATTTCTTTTTCCCGTCTTTTTTCTTTTTCTTACGCTCCTGAATTCGACTGCTGAGAAAATCTGATTTTTCCCCGGAGTCTGTATCTGTTTCCTCTAAAGCGATCGTCGGCAGAGAATCGATTTCATCCTTCTTCATACGGGGCAGCTCGTATTTGTGTTCAAATTCTGCCACCTCTGCGCGGAACTCCGGATTGTCCGTATCACGGACCATTTCCAGATAACCATGGGTATCGAAGCCGTCTTCATTGACCTGCAACAGGCATACTGCGATATTGGAGCAGTGGTCTGCAACACGTTCGTAGCAGGTCGTAATATCCGACAGCGTAAGTCCAAGCTCTATGGTACATTTTCCCTTCCGTAATCTGCGGATATGGCGTCTCTTGATCTCCATATTCAGTCCGTCGATCACCTCTTCCAGAGGCTCTACAGACTTTGCAAGCTTCAGATCATCGTTCTTAAATACCGTTACCGCACGGTTCATGATATCCTGAACCGCCGCCGTAAATACCTTCAGCTCTTCTTCTGCTTTGGCAGAAAAATGCAGATCCTTTTCCGCCATTTCCTGTGCATATCCTACGAGATTGATCGCATGGTCACAGATCCGCTCAAAATCACCGATACAATGCAGCAGCGTGGACAGTGTATGGCTGTCTCTCGTAGAAAGATTCCGGCTACTTAATTTTACCAGATAAGTACCCAGCTGATCTTCGTAGGAATCCACAAGATTTTCCAGATTTTCCACCCGCTTTGCCTGTTCTGGATGGAACTCTGTCACAAGCCCCATTCCAAGCAACAGGGCTTCCCGGGCATACTCTGCCATATCGCCTGCGGCTGTTTTACACTGCTCCAGTGCAAAATGCGGCGATGCCAGGAAACGCTCGTCCAGGATCTGAATGCTCTTTTCTACCGGAACATCCTCGAGCTCGTCCGGAGTAACCGGAATCGTCTTCATCGCAAGCTTTACCAGCACTTCGGATATCGGCAGCATGATAATCACCGCCGACAGGTTAAAGATACTGTGGATCATGGCAATGATGAAAGGGTTTGCAAGCTCTGTCATAAACGAAAAATGTACGATCGCATCGATCAGATAAAAAAGCACCATGAAAAAGCTTGTCTTTAAAATACAGAAATATAAATGCATCAGCGCTGCACGCTTCGCATTTTTACTTGCGCCCATAGAGGAAAGGATCGCAGTGATCGCCGTACCGATGTTTTCACCCATCAGAATCGGGATCGCAGAACCGATAGTAAGTGTTCCACTCATGGAAAGTGCCTGCAGGATACCGATGGATGCAGAAGAGCTCTGAATAACCGCAGTCAGCACCAGACCGGCAAGCATACCAAGGATCGGATTGGAGAACATCGTCAGAATGCCGGTAAATTTCTCATTGCCCGCCAGCGGCTCTACTGCAGAGGACATAGTTTCCATACCAAACATCAGAACTGCAAAGCCGATCAAAATCGTACCGATATCTTTTTTCTTATCATTTTTAGCGGTCATCAGCATGATCACGCCAATGATACCGACGATTGGTGAGAAGTTCGCCGGCTTTAACAGCTGTACAAACACATTGCTGCTTTCGATACCAGTCAAGCTCAGCATCCAGGAAGTAACTGTCGTTCCGACGTTCGCCCCCAAAATAACGCCTGCAGCCTGCGTCAGCTTCATAATACCGGAGTTTACGAGTCCGACTACCATTACCGTCGTTGCTGACGATGACTGAATTACTGCCGTGACAACACAGCCCAGCAGCGCGCCCTTCCATTTGTTGGAAGTCAGCGATTCCAGAATTTCTTCCAGACGTCCGCCCGACGTTCTTTTCAGACCATCTCCCAGAACCTGCATACCGTATAAAAACAGAGCAAGTCCCCCGACCATCGCCAATATTCCGAATATATCCATTTCATCCTCCATGCTGCGGTCCTGCCGCTCATTTTTCAAAGATATTACTTTGATTTTACATGATTGAGCCTTTTTACGCAACCTTTCGGGTGAAATCCAGCGCATTTCTCCTGTCGAATATCGCCCTTTTCCTTTCCTGCCGCAGTGGGATCCTCCCAAAGCGTTTTTATTGTATAAAATCGAAGCTTCCTTTACGACAAAAAATCCCGATACGTTTTCACGCACCGGGATCTTTATCAGGTGAGATTTTGACGGAATGCTCAGATTTGTATACCGGAAAGATCAGCCTTCAATTGCGATCCGGTTGTCTTTCTTTTCTACCTTCTTTGCTTCCTTCTTCAAAATGTGAAGCTGCAGGATACCGTTTTCAAACTTCGCGGAAACATCCTCGGGTTCAACGGCTTCGCCGACATAAAATGTTCTGGAGCAGCTGCCTGCGTAACGCTCCTGACGAATGTACTTGCCGGTCTTCTTATCGGTTTCGTCTTTATCAAGGCCTTTGACAGCACTGATATTCAGATAACCATTTTCGACGGTGATCGTAACCTCGTCTTTCTTGAAGCCAGGCAGATCAATATCTACCTCGTAAGCATCCTCGGTTTCCCGAACATCTGTCTTCATGAGGTTCTTTGCATGTTTGCCATACAGAGGATTCTTCTTACCGAAGAACTCACTCTCATCCGGCCAGCTCATCCAGTTATCCATATTCTCAAATAAATCTTCATCCCAAATTCTAGGCAGTAACATAAGTCATTCCTCCATTCCTTCTATCATGCCTTCTGTGAATCCTTTTCAGAAGTGGTTGTCATTTTATCTGGTTCAAAGAAAAGCTTTCTGAGAACTCCGATTCCGTTTTCGGCATCTTCTGTTCTTTTTGTTCCCTTTCCTTTGTTCTAAATGTAATATAACACCCATTATTAGCAGTGTCAATAGGTGAGTGCTAATTTTTTTGTGAAGAATTTGTGAACGCTGCGAGCTCTGTAAAATGACAAAAACAGTATCCAAAAGCTTTGGCTCTCCTTCTTATTTTAGCTTGTACGAAATCTTGACACGGAACACAATGTGAGGGAAAATACTATGAAAACAGCCGCCATGACTGACATCAACAGAGGTCTTGCAAAACACCTCTGAAAAAAAGGGCATGTTAGATGAAACAAAAAACACTTATTCCGCTTATCGTTTTCTTACTGGGTATATGCCTTGTTGGTATAATCCTATACAAAGTAGACTCTCATGAAACAGCACAGAACCATACAACAGCATTATTAAATGCAACAACCTATGGGGAACGCATAAAAAATGAGATTACAGAAGGGATAGACGTTACGGATGTTCTGAAACAGATTTTGATCAGTGAATCTGGAGAATTTAACCAGTTTGACATGATTGCAGAAAATCTTATGTCTGATTCTATTGAAAGCGTGCAGCTTGCTCCGAATGGTGTTGTGACAGATATTTATCCGTCCACCGGAAATGAAGCAGGCAAAATTGATCTGCTCCATGATAAAGATCGTGGAAAGATTTCCTGTTATGCAAGGGACAACCATACAATCATTACCCAGGGACCATTCAAATTGAAACAGGGCGGCTCTGGAATTGCTGTCCGCAATCCCATTTTCCTGAAGGATGAAAACGGGTTGGAATATTTCTGGGGCTTTACCATTGTTGTCCTGCGTGTACCCGACATTTTCTCAGACGCGGTCAGTGCACTTTCCAGCTTTGGATATGAATACAGAATTTCAAAGACAGATGCTCCCTGGAGTGATACCTATAACATTATTTCTCAATCAAATGATTCGTTGATAAATCCGGTTTCTTATACTTTTACGATAGGGGAAGAGGAATGGATGTTTGAAGTCGCTCCTCAAGGTGGATGGCGAAACAATTTATTAATAACAAAAACCAGTGTGATATTAATTGCTAACGTTATACTTCTGTCCGTTCTTACCTGTGTATGGCTGACTTCGAAAGAAAATAAAAACAGATTCCAGATACTGGCACACACGGATTCCCTTACCAATATTTACAATCGCTATGGATTTGATGAATTGGCAGCGAAAATGATAGCTAAAAATCCGAAAACTCATTTTGTGGCTGCACTTTTTGATATTGATGACTTTAAGTTTATCAATGATATCTATGGACACGGTTATGGTGACAAGGCATTGAAATGTCTTGCAGACAGCATGAAAGCTTTTTTTCCATCTGATGCCATATTAGGAAGAAACGGTGGAGACGAATTTTGTGTTCTTCTCCCTAACTATACCTTTGAAGAAGCAGAAGCGCAATTGCAGCAATTCACCAGCCTTCCCAAAACATTCTCATGCAGAGGAAGGGAGCAGCAATTTTATATTTCTCTTGGATATGCGGAATATCCGACCTTTGCATCCAGTCTTTCACAGCTCATGCGCTGTGCAGATGCAGCTCTCTATGAAATAAAGCTTCACGGGAAAAATGGATGTATGTCTTACAGTAAGAAACTTCAATCCGTTGTTCGCAAACAGCTGGGCTTTGCACTTAAAGATATCTCCGAACACCTTCCGGGTGCATTTATCATATACAGAGCAGACAAGGAAGATGACGAACTTTTTTATGCAAACCATGAATTTCTTTCTATGACCGGATATCAAAGTATGGATGAATTCTTCAGGCTCACCAATAAGAGTTTTCACAACCTGATTCGTGAAGATGAGCAGCAGCAGATAGAAGCAAGCATTTGGGAACAAATCGACAGCGGAAATGAAAATGACTATATTCATTTTCATCTTCGAAAGGCGGACGGATCTTATCTTTCTGTACTGGATCATGGGAGAATTGTAGAAAGCCCACAATATGGAAAAGTATTCTATGTATTATTTATGGACTGGGAAGATATGCATATTCATTACAGCGACAAATTTTCCGGATAAGTTTTCCGATTGGCATGCTCCAGCTCAAGCAGTGCCATCTTTTTGTCAAGTCCGCCTGCATACCCTGTCAGATTCCCCTTCGTCCCCACAACCCGATGGCATGGAATGATGATTGAAATCCCGTTATGTCCCACCGCACCGCCTACCGCCTGCGCAGACATATGAGGCCGGTTCTGCAGCTTTTCCATCTGTCTTGCGATTTCTCCGTAGGTCATCGTCTGACCATAGGGAATCTGCAGTAAAATCCTCCATACCTCCTGCCGAAACGGCGATCCGATCGGATGCAGCTTCGGTGTAAAGTCCGGTTCTTTTCCCGAAAAATATTCGTCCAGCCATTCCCTTGCCTGTGCAAGTATCGGCGTTTCCTGCGCAACCTGCTCTGCCGGAAGTGTATCTGCAAAATAGCTCTGCCCGAAAAACCACAAACCGGTAAGCCCGATTTCGTCCGCCGCCAGCAAAATATCCCCAAGTCTGGAAGGATATATGATCGTATAAGCTTTCTGATAAATATCTGTCATGATCACACTCTAAAAATGTTTGGAAAATATCTCGTGTAAATACTCCTGCTACCTGTTTGTGATCTTCTCTGCCAGCTCACGCATTGCACTGCACCGGTCAGACAGAGTTTCTTTTGTCACCAGATATGCTACATCGGCTTCCTTTGCTTTTACGACTATGAACTGATTCACATCCGCAGAAAAATGAATCGGATCCATGTAATAATCCAAATTCAAAATAATATCCTCATCCGTCTGAAAATCGTAAATCTGCACATTGTCATACGCAATCAGCGCTTCCATCGCCGCCTGTCTGGCATAGAGATATTCCTCCGTCTGCCCGCTCCGGTACACGCTGTCCCACCAAAGCTCGGAATAGGGCGGCAGGAAAAAATAAAATTCTGTCTCCGGATGCTTTTTTACCATATCTGTCAACAAACCAATATTTTCCTCTACCCGTGCCTGCCACTCAGACGGCTCCTGCATCGGTGCAATCTCTTCCGACTGTTCGTAATGCTTTCTCGCCTCTTCTTCAGAAAAGGTTTTATACTGCCAGAAATTATAAGACATCCCATCGTCGTACCCGCTGAAATTCATCGCCAGCAGATACGGGATATCCTCAAACAATACATCCTTGTTGAACAGATACTTCACGTCATTGAACGGATTTTTATCATATAAATACAGCGGCATCGAATCGTTGACAAAATTCGTTTCCGGGTCGCCGTCCAAGGCAAACAGATCGAGGCTGTAAAACACATTTTTCAGATCGTGCGTCGCAAACGCTTCATCCATATAAAATTTCAGATCTGCGCACGTCCCGGAGCTTTTGATCGCCTTGACCGTCCTACAGGAAAATGCCTCGTCAAACCAGTGATTGTTATAGTTTTCCGCTGTAGAGGATCCTGCCAGCACGCTGTCATAAGAAAAATTCCGTATTGTGCCGATACACTGATATTCCGATTTCGTTACGACTGCTTTCATCCCCGGCAGCGGACCGTGAAAATGATAAAACGGGTCAAAAATCACTACCACTGCTGCGATCGCTGCTAAAAGCGCTGCCGTCCAGACCGCAAAACGCCGAATCCATTTGGAATTTACCATATTTTTCTCTCATTCCTCACACTGTCCCGGACAGATCATACTGCCGCCATTTTCCCTTTAAAACGAAAAATAGAGATACTCGCTCACGCCTGTCATTGAGATCATTGACCAGGTAAACAAAACCGCCAGAAGCACCGGATACAGCCTGCCATAGCCTTTCTGCCTCTGCAATGCAACCACGCCGGATACTTTTTCTCCGGAAAGAACCCGGAAACAGATTGCAATCAGCACAACAAAAATTCCGAGCCAGAACCACGAAAGCAGTCCCGGCAGCTTCATCGACAGCGCCTTTGTGATAATGTAACATTCCGTCATGTCGAGCGCCGATGCCATCTGAAACACAAAGCCGTTCCATTTCAGGCTGACAATGCTTTTTAAAACGTCAACCCCCTGCGCAATGCTCTCTGCCCTGAAAAACACGAAGGTCATACAAACATAGGCAAAGGTCGCTGCCTGCCGCATCCATTTTTTCGGTAAATGCGGATGCTCCAGGTTATCCCAGATCATCCCGACTCCATGTAAAAATCCCCACAGCACAAAGGTCCACGCCGCGCCGTGCCAGAGCCCTGAAAGCAGCATAACGATCATCACATTGCACAGCGTCCGCATCTTCCCCCTCCGATTTCCGCCCAGGGGGATGTATACATACCTTGTAAAAAACCGTCCCAGCGTCATGTGCCATCTGCGCCAGAATTCCTTGACCGAAGCAGAGTGAAACGGCGCATCGAAATTTTCTGCGACCTCCAGACCGATCATTTTGCCCAGACCGACCGCCATATCGCAATAGCCGCTGAAATCAAAGTACAGCTCCGTCAGATACCCGACCGCCAGAAGCAGTGCCGAAATGCTGTCCAGCATCGAAACATTGCTGTATCCATAGTTGACCGCCTTTGCCAGCGTATCCGCCAGCAGCACTTTTTTGGCGAGACCGAACACGAAAAACTGGATTCCTTCCGAGAACCGCTCTGCATGAAACCTGCGCCTTTCCGGCTCCTTTAACTGCCCCATAAACTCTGAACGAAGCAGAATCGGTCCCTGCAGCAGCTGCGGAAAATAAACCATAAATGTCAGGTAGTCAAAAAAGCTGTCCCTTGGCGCATCTCCCCGGCACCGGTCAATCAGGTATGCCAGCTGTTGAAACGTGTAAAAACTGATTCCAACCGGCAGCAGGATCTGCAGCATCGGAAAGTCCGTATGAAATACTGTATTCAGATTTTCCAGGAAAAAATTGCTGTACTTAAAATAACCCAACAGCCCCAGATGAAAAACACATCCGACACCAGTCAGCACTTTTTTCCCTTTTTCCGAGAAAATTTTTTCAGGCAGACAGCTCAGAAGCCAGCCTATCAGACAGCTGAACAGAAGCAGCCACAGATACTGCAGATTTGCATACGCATAAAACCACAGGGACATCCCGATCAGATATCCCTGTGCCAGTTGAAATTTCTTTTTCCAGTTCAGAAAATACCATCCTGCCAGCAGAAGCGGCAGAAACAGTAACATAAAAATATGGGAATTAAAAAGCATATTCCGTTCCTTTTAAGCTCTGGATTTGATAAACGCCTCAACCTCTTCCACTTCAGGCATTACGCGCAGCGCGCCTTTTCTGGTGGTTACAATGGAGGCTGCAGCATTTGCAAAGGTCAGCATCTCTGTCAGCTTCTCCTCATCCAGGTTGTCCAGACCGTATTTCAGGACATGGTGCAGGCAGCAGCCGCCGAAGGTGTCGCCGGCACCGGTTGTCTCGATGGTGGAATCCTGCAGGAAAGGCTTCACCTCAACGCGCAGATCCTTGTAATAAGCGCGGCTTCCGTCTCTGCCCAGAGACAGCATGATCAGCGGAATATTGTACTGCTCACGCAATTTTGCAATACCTGCGTCGAAATCCTCTTCGCCGGTGAACCACTGGATCTCGTTATCAGAAATCTTTAAAACGTCACACTTGGACAGACCATATGCAACCTGTTCTTTTGCATCGTCTAAGGTCTTCCACAGAGGAGGACGCAGGTTCGGATCGAAGGAAAGGATTGCACCGCTTTCTTTTGCGATGTCAATTGCTTTCTTGGTCGCTTCACGAACGCCGTCATGAGTCATGGACAGTGTGCCATAGTGGAAAATCTTCGCATCGCGGATCAGATCCTCATGCAGATCCTCCTTGCGCAGCATCATATCTGCACCGGGATTCCGGTAGAAAGAGAAGTCTCTGTCGCCGTCCGGGAAGGTCTCTACGAATGCCAGAGTTGTTCTTGCATCTTCGTCAATGATCAGGTTGGAAGTGTCGATGCCGACCTCATCCAGGGTTGTTTTTAATTTGTTGCCGAACAGATCCTGTCCGACTTTGCCGATAAATGCGGTCTTGCGGCCTGCTTTGTTCAACATTGCCAGCACGTTGCAGGGCGCTCCGCCCGGATTTGCTTCATAAGTCATATTGCCCTGTGCGCTCTTGCCGTTCTCGGTAAAGTCGATCAGCAGCTCACCCAGTGCAACTACGTCAAAATTCTTCATGGAATATTCCCCTTCCTGTCTTTTCTTTCGCGTTTTTCCAAACGTTTCTGATATCCTTTATTCTAACAGTTCACCACCAAAAAGAAAACCATAATTTTCTCATTTTCACTATCATTTCTGCGTAAATATTACTGTTCACCCGCAGTCTGAATAATACGCTCCACACCAGCCTCCGGATTTTTTCTGTCCCGGATTCGCCAAATGTGCGCACTTTTCCGATTTGTTTCAGCTTTTGATAGTAGCACCGAAAATTCTCCGTATCTCTGCGCTTATAGCATTTCCTCACAACATCCATAACAGCCAGATACAACCTCCATTTTAACAGTTCCTCCAGCTCTGCATCCTGCAGAACTTTTACAGTCTCTAAAAGCTCCTCCTGCACCCGAATACTGTCCAGATTGTTTTTCGTGATTCCTTCCTTCTCTGTATGGGTCGCGCTGCTGTCCCGCCGTCTCCAATAGTACAGCGGCTTTGCAATAAAGCAGACAGAAGTCTCTCTGCCACAGAAAACCTCCGCCAGCCATTTTTCATCTTCCCCCAGGGTCGTATTTTTTTCAAACAAAAACAGCCCCTCTGCAGATTTCAGCACCTCCCGTTTAAAAACCTTGTTCCACACCACAGGTGCGTAGTTATTTTCTCTCAAAAAAACCTTAAACGCCTCCGTGCCGCAACAGGTCTCCACCCTGCTTCTACTGCTGCCAGCTGCCTTTTGCACTCCTGTCCTGCTGCCTGCCATCCCCTGCTCTGTACCAGCCCCCGTAAAGGCTTCATAGCTGCAGCAGGCGCTGTCCGTTCCGTTTTGCTCCATAGCGTCGATCAGCTCTGTATAGATTGTCCTTCCCACAAGATCGTCTGAGTCCGCATAGGTGATATATTCCCCACGAGCTTCCTGCAGTCCGGTGTTTCTTGCCGCACTCACTCCGCCATTCTTTTTGTGGATGACCTTGATCCTTTTATCCTTTAATGCACAGGCATCGCAGATTTCACCGGACTTATCCACAGAACCGTCATCTATCAACAGTATATGAATCTACGATCGAACAGCTGCAGGAACAGGTCGCTTCTTTAAAGAAGTTCTCCGAGAACGGTTCCGACCAGCTTCGCGCACTCCGGGAAGAAACGATACAGATCACGCGCCGTCAGAAGCGGGAAGCGGAGGATTTGATCCGCACCCTGCAAAGTCAGGTCATGGAAACCCTTAAGCAATTTCCGGCGCAGGATTCGACGCTTCAGCATCAGGTACGGGAGCAGGAGGGGCGTTTAATGGCCCAGGCAACACAGATCAAACAACAAAGCGCTCAGCTCGAGGCTCAGTCTGCGCAGATCGAAACCCTGCAGTCTGACCTTGCGAAAAAAAGAGAAGGATCTGACCTCCCTTCGCAAGCAGCTGGTTCAATCAGGAAACGTCCTGCAGCAGGTACAGCAAAGCCTTGAAAGAGTTCAGCTGTCCGCAGTGCTTCCCCCTTCGACCACGCCTTTCCCGACTCTGGAAGCGCCAAAAGCTGATAAGCCTCAGACAGACGATTCCCTTCCGGAGCTGGGAAACCGGCTGGATAAGCTGTTCTCCGATACCTTAAGCAATCTGAACAACTGTGAAAAGACCGCTCAGAATACTATTTTCCATCTCGTAAAATCCATCAGCTGATTTAGGGCTGCTTTTTCCTCGGATTGATTTTATACCACAGACACTGCAGACGATGATACAGTCTGTTTCCTAAAAGCCTTCTTAACCGAAGGCTTTTTTGTTCCTTTTCGTTCAGCCAGCTTCCGTCATAGTGATGAATGGAAACCGTATGCTCTGTGATCTCTTTTTTTCGATGAAAATAGCTGACAGGAGCAAGGTATTGTGTCGGGAGAAAAACGATTCCGTCAATTTCCTGTTTTGTATTGTCAAGGCGCAGACCGAAGGTGCGCAGCGTCCGCGTATTGCGTCCAGGACAAGACTCTGTATCAAGTCTTCCATCCTCTTTGATAAAAGGAATATCCTCATAGTCCTTTAAAAGTGCACCGACGATCGGATGCCCTGCACGTGCACCAAAGCCAAGGCCCGTTGCAATCCACATCTGACCATCTATCTCTTTTTCAAAGCCCATATAACCATCCAGCTCTGTAAGCTCATCCAGCGGTTTGATCAGCTCCACATCCACGTCCATATAAATTCCGCCCTGTTCATACACGATCTTTAACCGCGCATAATCACTGACAAATGCCCATTTTTTTTGCTCATAGGCCTCCCGTGCATATCGGTTTTCCGTCAGATCGAAATTATTCTCGTTCCATTCGATGATCTCATATTCAGGACAGTATTTTTTCCAGCTCTCAATACATTTCTTTGCCGACTCCGTCAGTGGATTTCTTCCAAACCAGCAATAATGAATTTTCTTAGGAATACTCATTTACAAATCTCCTCATAAAAATGTTCCAGGCGATCAATTGACGCTTTCAGGGAAAACGATTCCCGGATGAGCCGCGCTCCTTTTTCTGAAAATTTCCTGCGCAGTCTGTCCTCCGATACCAGCTTTGATAGAGTACAATGATGTTTGCAAAAGTGAAAAGGAAATAGACAAGCCACTAGGGGCTCCTGTAAAATGAAAGTTGTCGAGACAATCATACTGCAAAGGAGAGACCCTAATGGCTCACAAAAAGAATAACACAAATCTCACAGAATTACTACTGCAATGTATGACTCAGCCGGATCCCATGCTGAGCATGCTGGAATGGCTGTGCACACGGCTCATGGAGACCGAGGTGGATCAGCAGCTGGGGGCAGAGAAAAGTCAGCGCTCGGACGGAAGGAGCGGCTATCGCAGCGGCTACCGTCCGAGCCGTCTGGACACACGTATGGGGACGATGTACCTCATGGTTCCTAAGGTACGGCAGGGCGGTTATATCCCGTTCTTTGTCACAGAGCGCAAGCGCAGTGAAGCAGCGCTCATTCAGGTCGTTCAGGAGGCCTTTGTGCAAGGCGTATCCACCCGGAAGATGGAGAAGCTGGCCCAGCCTCGGCATCGAAAACCTATCCAGAAGTCAGGTCAGCGAGATGACGAAAGTTCTCAATGAGCAGGTCAATGAGTTCCGTAATCGACCTCTTTCCAATACTGTGTACCCGGTTCTGTGGGTAGATGCACTGTACGAAAAAGTTCGTGTAGACGGTAGAATTGTCAGTATGGCGGTACTTATCGTGTTCGGTGTGGATGAAAATAGCCACAGAGATATCATCGCCGTGGAACCTATGGCCGAGGAATCCAGAAGCTCCTACGGAGTCTTGTTTCAAGACTTGAAGGATCGTGGTCTTACCACGCCCAAGCTGATCATTTCAGACGCTCACTCCGGGTTAGTTTCGGCAATACAGGCGTCCTTCCCTGGAGCCTCCTGGCAGCGTTGCAAGGTACATTTCATGCGGAATATCTTGGCTTATGTACCGCAGAAAGAGAAGAAATCCTTTGCATCTGTGATCAAGGAAATCTGGCTGGCACCCACCGCAGATCTGGCCAGAAAGCGGGCTTATGATGTGATGGATGCCTATGCCAAACACTTTCCAAAGGCGGTTCAGTGCCTTGAAAACGTCCTGGAAGATTCCCTGACTTTCTACGCTTTTCCCAAACTGGATGCCAGAAAGATATCATCCTCCAACATGATTGAGCGGCTGAATCGTGAGATTCGGAGACGCACCAGTGTGGTAGGAATCTTCCCCAACGAGGTATCCTATGTCCGCCTGGTGACAACATATCTGATGGAGTATGCCGAGGACTGGTCTGTCTCAAGAGCCTACCTCAGCCAGGATTCCATTGAGGCAACGCTGCTCATTGCAGCTTAATTCCATTTTTCAGGAGTCCTTTTTGCGAACATCCCTTGACACAGTCAACTCCTGCTCCGACTGCAAAAAGCAGCAGAATTGCAAACAATTTTAATCGTAATTTTCTGATTTTTATTTTCCTTTCCCTTTCCCTTTCGTACTTTTCCCAAATCTATGCTCTGTTATCCTATGTTTAGAATACCTTCTCATGCCGATGTTTGCAAGGTTTTTCCAGAAAAAAAGGGGATCCTGATCCTATTTTTTTGAACCATTTTCTGATTCATTTTTTATAGAATCAAAAAGATATTTTAAAAAGTAAAAAGGTATGATATACTGAAATCGGAAACGTTGCCAATTGTGCATTATTACCAAAAAGAATGTGTTTTATTTGGAAATATGTATAGCGGCAGACACAAAAATATTAAAATTTCAGGGAGGACAATATATGTCAGCTGAAACAGAAACCCATTATAATCCTCAATATGGCGTTCGCAGAACTATTTTTTCGGATGAATATGATTTTCTGACCAAAATTGAGTCCGTATGCGTTCAGGAGGATGGGCTGCATTTTGCAGTACGTACATGGAAGGATCGTACCGTAAAGGTCTGTGTCACATTTTTGACACCATCTGTATTCCGATTTGTTATGGTACCTGAGCTGACTGCCCAAAGTCACAGACAGACCGTGCTGGAATCTGCGTCTGCTTCCGAGTTTGAAAGCAAAAATGCCAAACTTGTCGAGACCCAACATTATTTTGTATATGAGACAGAACAGTTAAGTCTGCATTTCGAAAAAGATTACTGGGAAATGTCCGTATATCAAAATGGAAAACTGTTAACAAAGGAACAGGCCTTCGATACCAATGTCGATAATCGCTGGAAACAGCTTCCGACAGGCTTTCGGGTAGATGCGTCCGGAAAAAGCATTTCCACCTTCGAGCAGTTTGTCCTGTTTTCCGATGAGATGTTCTGGGGCTTTGGTGAGAAGTTTACACACTTTAACAAGCGCGGACAGCGGATCGAATGCTGGCAGAAGGATGCGTTATCAACCAACTCAGAGGATTCCTACAAAGGACATCCCTATTTTACAAGCAGCCGCGGATATTCCATCTTGTTAAACACCTTTACCCGTTCTTCCTTTGACATGGGTGCTTCCTCATGGATCAGTTATCAGATCGGCAGTAATGACCCTGTATTGGATTACATTTTCTTAGCAGAAGAGAGTAAGGATTATAAGAAGCTGTTACAGCAGTATCTGCAGCTTACCGGACAGATCCCTATGATTCCTCAGTGGGCTTTTGGTTTCTGGATGTCCAAATGCTCCTATATGAGCCGTAAGGAAATCGAAGATGTGGTTGATAAGGCGGAACAGCTTGGTGTAGGCATTGATGTAATCCATATCGATGGCTGGCAGAAGCCGGATATGGCCGGTTTATGGGAATGGGATACCGAACGCTTTCCTGATCCCGAGGGAATGATCCGGGAATTAAATAAAAAGAATATTCATTTAAGTCTTTGGAACTATCCCTATTTGCAGGAAAATTCACCGGAATATAAGGCTCTGGCAGAGCGCGGATTCTTTATTAAAAATAAAGAGGGACAGCCGGCATTGTTTAAATCCACCGCTGACTCAGAGTATTTATGTGCCTGCTTTGACTTTACAAATCCGGAATTTCTGGAATGGTACGGAGAACGGATCAAGAAGATCGTCCGCATGGGCGTTTCTGTCATTAAAACAGATTTTTCTGAAGCAGTACCGAAGGATGTTGTGTTCTACAATGGAATGAACGGATACGAAGGACATAATCTGCTGACCTATCTGTATGCAAAGAATATTTACGGATGGATGAAGGAAATCTGTGAAAAACGCGGAGAATTGCCCCTTCTTTGGGGACGCAGCGGTTATGCTGGTTCTCATACGATTCCGGCAGCATGGGCAGGAGACTCCTCCAGTGATAAAGCGACTCACAGTGCGATCCTTCAGGCCGGCCTTGGCATGGCAATGTCCGGTGTATCCTTCTGGGGGTATGATCTGGGCGGATTTTATCATACCGGTTATACCGGAAATGAGGAGCGCCCTGATACAGAAGATTATCTTTCCTCTGTACAGATGGGACTTTGGATGCCCTTATCCAGAGCACATGGCAAAACACCGAGAGAGCCTTGGCAGTATGGTGATCTGGCCCTGAAAAACGTTAAAGAATGGATCAATTTCAGACATCGTCTTGCTCCATATCTTTATCATACAGCCTGCCAGAGCCATCTTTTCGGCATTCCGATGCTTCGTCCGGTGGTAATGGAATATCCAAAGGATCCAATGGCAAAGATGCAGAATCTGTCGTATATGCTGGGAGATTCCTTATTGGTTTCGCCCGCCTTTGACAGAGAGGAATACGATCTGTATCTTCCGGAAGGTCAGTGGAGAAATATTGAAAGCAAAGAAGTATATAAAGGCGGATCCTTTGTCCATGTAGAAACGAAATCCTTTGCAAATGGCGGTACCTCTCTTCTTGTTTTCCAGAAAGAAGGAACAAGTATTCCCTTACTTGCTCAAAAAGAAGTAATGCATGTACCTGCAACAGCATGGAAGCGTGAGGATTTGGATTTCATGACCTTCACAACAACAGATATCACAGAAAAAATCTATGTACCAGGTGAATGCGGCAAGGTTGAATTTATCCAGGTAGAAGCAAAGAAAAATGCTTAATCATCTCAAAAAAAGAATGTGCCTTGGCACATTCTCGCGCCGAGGCGCGGTTGCTTCTGCAACCATCTACCCCTGCGCCGAGTGCGCATCCTTGCGGAGCGTTTTTACTTCATAGGACACATTTTCCTATGAAGTAAAAAGGGGCTTCGACAGAAACACAGGTTTCTGCGAAGCCCCTTTTATGTAACCCATTTTTATCTTTGTGCCAAACGAGCCGCGAGCAGGACTTCCAGCCCTGCTCTGCGATCACAGTTAAACTGCTTAAAGTACTATTACAGCGGCATCAAATGCCTCAACTTTTCCGTCAAAAGCCTTTTCTGTAAGCAGATCCTGTTTTTGCGCATACTCCTTAAATTCCTTCGTATGATTGCTGCAATTGAAAATCAGGGCAATGGTTTCTTCCCCATTTTTTCTTATCAGAACGATCGTCTCATCTTCATCCCTTGTGATGGCTTCGGTCAATTCCCCTTCTACGATACAGGTATGTGCTTTTCGAACCTGCAGCAGTCGTTTATACCATTCAAACATCTCTTTATCCTGGTATTCTTCATCCCAGTACATGCCTCGTCTGCAGTCCGGATCATTTGCTCCAGGCATCGCATACTCATCCCCGTAATAAATCATAGGCATTCCCGGCAATAACAGTTGGAAGGCCGCTGCCAGATGCTGCTTTTTCTTATTGTCCTTACATAAATGTAAAAATCTTGCCGTATCATGGCTGTCGATCAGATTCCACATAAGAGGATAACATTTTTTGTGTAAGCGTCCTTTCAGGTATCCCAGATTCTGGACAAACTGGCTGACACTGATCTTTTCATCTGCAAGCAGATCTATCAGATTCAGATAAAAAGGATAATTCATGACCGTATCCCATTCATCTCCCTCCAGAAAATCTCCCGCATAATGCCAGATTTCCCCAATGATCAGCATATCCTTCTTTACTGCCTTGATTGCTCTTCTGAAACGTTTCCAGAAGAAATGACTGATTTCATCTCCTACATCCAGTCTCCATCCGTCAATGTCACATTCCCTGATCCAATAGCATGCAACGTCCGTAATGTAGTTTGCAACCTCTGGATTTTTCAGATTCAGCTTTGGCATTCCACCATAATACCCAAAGCACAAGAAGTTCGGAATCTCTCCCCATTCGCCCTTCAGTGGCAATTCATCGATATAATACCAGTCCAGATATTTGGATTTTTCGCCCTTTTCCAGGATATCCTTAAATGCAAAAAACTCTTTTCCGGTATGGTTGAACACCGCATCCATAACCACCTTCATCCCGCGGTCATGTGCTTTTTGTACCAGCTCCTTAAGATCCTCCTTTGTTCCAAAGGAAGGATCGATTTCATAATAATCAATGGTATCGTACTTATGGCAGGAATCCGATTTGAAGCTGGGCGTCATATATATAACATCAATTCCCAGATCCTGAATATGATCCAGATGATCGATAATTCCTCTGAGGTCACCATGCAGATCATCCATAGGCGTAATGGGTGCTTTATACCAAAGCTTTTTGTCTACCGGCTGTGATGCAGCAAAACGGGATGGAAAGATCTGATACACGACCTTATTTGCTGCCCAATCCGGGACCTCAAACATTTCTTCCTCCCGAAGGTTCTGCGGACAGTCAAACATTCTGTCTCTGTTTGTGATAGATTCCTTATCAAACTCATAGTTGCCGTAATATACCTTTTCTCCCTGCATATCCGTAAATTCAAAGAAATAGCGGAGACAGATCAGGTGCATCCGAACCTGTGCTTCATAATAATCATTAAACTGTGAAGTAGCAACCTTTTTCATCACGATGGTCTTTCGCGTATCCTCACGCTCCATTGGGATATACTTATCCTCATAGTGAAGGATGATCTCCTTCATATCATCTTTCTTTACCTGCACGCGTATTACAAATAAATCCTTCTCGATTGCATAACAGAATCTCTTATCCATATCATGAAAAATTGCGGAATATTCCATAGTATTTTTTCTCCTTCTGATGTATTCTTTTTCCGTTTTACAGAGACAAAATAAGTTCATGCATTACCGGTTTTACTTTGTTCAGATCGCCGCTTTCCGGACACTGAATGGCTACGATCAGTCCCTTCTTCGGCAACACCATCGTCAGCTGTCCATAGGCACCGTCTGCGCGGTAGGAATCCTCATACGGATTTCTCCAAAACTGGTAGCCATAACCACAAACCCAGATATCGTTTCCGGGATTCGGTGTTTCGATCTGCTTTGCGGTTGCTTCTTTGATCCATGCAGGATCTACCAGCTGCTGTCCTTTCCATTTTCCATCCATCAGATATACCTGACCGATCTTAAGCATATTGGAAAGCGTCATGAACATGCCGCCGCCACCGATCGGATGTCCCTGAGGACAGTTTTCCCAGATCGGAAAGCCCTGTCCGAGGGGTTCAAAAAAGCGCTCATACAGATACTCTGAAAGCCGTTTTCCCACTGCCTTTTCCACCATACGGCCTGCCAGAATGCTGTCTGCCGTTGAATAGACGAATTCGCTGCCCGGCTGTACCTTTACGGGTCTGCTCAGCATATATTTGACGTAATCCGGCGCCCCGACACCTGCACGTCTATTTGCGCCCATCAGATATGGTTCATGGAAACCGCTCGACATCATAAGAAGATGACGCAGACGAATTTCAAACAGCTCCGGCTGTGCATTTTCCGGAACCGCCTCCGGGAAAAACTCTGCCAGTCTGTCATCCAGTGACAGCTTACCATCGGCAATTGCCAGACCGACTGCTGTGCTCATATAGCTCTTTGTGTGAGAATAGATATTTCTCGCCTGATCCGGTGTAAAATGATGCTCCATCAGGATCTTTTCCCCGTCAGCAATTGCAATGCCTTCTACACCAAGCTGCTTGTCATAGACCTCTTTTACAAAATTGTAAAACTGCTTTTCCATAACCATACCCTCCATTTTGTAAATGCTGCAGCGCCTTGCGCCGCAGAAAACGCGTATCAGAGCGTTTCTCAGCCCTTCGCTTTTTTTGCTTTTAGCCAGCTTTTGCAGACATCCGGATAGTTGGTGATGACGCCATCACAGCCCCACTCATACAAATTTTCCAGATCGTCCATATTGTTAATCGTCCAGACATTGACCTCGATGCCGTTCTTATGACAGAGCTCTACCTCTTCCTTCGTCAGTCCTTCAACACCTGGATGATAACATTCAAACCCAAACTTTTTGCAGTAATAGCCTGCATTTGCGATGCCGCCATTTCCCACGAGAGCACCGGTTTTCATATCCGGCATAAAATCCTTGCAGGAGAGTGCAGACAGATGGTTGAAGGAGGAAATGATGATCCGCTCCTTTAAGCCAAAGCGCCCGATCAGCTCCATCGTCTTTTTCTCCAGCTCCTCGTAATAGTACACGCTGCTCTTGATCTCCACGTTGGTAATCAGCGAATTGCCGGATGCCCATTCGCAGTATTCCTCAAAGGTCGGAATTGGCTGGAAGCCGTAGACTTCCTGCCATTTTCCGCCCGCATTGCAGCTTTTTAACTCGCCTAAAGTGTAATCCCGTACATTTCCGGTAAAGTCCGTCAGGTCGTCCAAATATTCATCGTGGATAATGACAACCTCACCGTCCTTTGTGAGCTGGACATCCAGTTCGATTCCGTCACAGCCGCTTTCCAGAGCCTTCTGGAAAGCCAGCATCGTATTCTGCGGATATCTTCCGCTGAAACCTCTGTGTGCAAAAATCTTCATCGTCTTATTCGTCCTCTTCTGTCTCTTCCGGCATGGTAATATGCTCCTCCGCCGGATCGTCGTCTTCCTCTTGGTCAACTTCACTCGGCTTTGAGACATCTTCCATTGCATCGTCTACATCGTCAAATTCCTGATTTCCGTCCGATACCTTTTCCCGTACCTTGGCAATCTGTGCTACGGTTACGCCTGCATCCAGGTTGATCAGCTTCACGCCGGAGGTAATTCTTCCCAACTGGGAAACATCATCCATACGGATCTGAATGATAATGCCCTCTGTCGTGATCATCATGATCTCGTTTTCATCCGTAACGGCTTTTACACCGATGACATAGCCGGTCTTTTCCGTGATCTTATAGCACTTCACGCCCTTGCCGCCGCGGTGCTGTACCGTAAATTCGTCCATCGAGGTACGCTTGCCCATACCGTTTTCAGAAACGATCAGCAGCGAATCTCCCTGATGGTCTAACTGCATGCCGACAATTTCATCATTGTCAGACAGCGTCATACCGATCACGCCCATCGACGTTCTGCCGGTATTTCTGACGTCGGTTTCCTTGAAACGAATGCACATGCCGTCTCTCGTTACGAGGAAAATCTCGCTGTCCGCATTCGTTACCTTCACCTCGATCAGTTCGTCGTCCTCCCGCAGGTTAATCGCCGCAAGGCCGTTCTTTCTGACGTTGCTGTATTCCAGAATCGGGGTCTTCTTGACGATACCCTTTCTGGTTACCATGAACAGGTTGTCGTCCTTTTCGTAATCCTTTACCGGAATGATGGCGGAAATTTTTTCTTCCGGAGCAAGCTGCAGCAGGTTGATGATTGCCGTACCCCGCGCAGTACGTCCTGCTTCCGGAATTTCATATGCTTTCAACCGATAAACACGTCCAAAATTCGTAAAGAACATCACATAATGATGTGTTGTCGTCATCAGAAGATCTGCGATAAAGTCTTCCTCAATCGTCTGCATACCCTTGATGCCTCTGCCGCCGCGGTTTTGCGCCTTAAAGTTATCGACGGTCATTCGCTTGATATAACCAAGGTTCGTCATGGCGATGATCGTATTCTCTCTCGGGATCATATCCTCCATGGAAATATCAAATTCATCATAGCCGATCTTACTTCTTCTGTCGTCTCCGTATTTGTCCTTGATCACAAGCAGCTCGCTGCGGATAACACCCAGCAGACGCTTCTCGTCTGCCAGAATTGCCTTTAATTCTGCAATTTTTTTCAAAAGCTCCTGATGCTCTGCTTCCAGCTTTTCATGCTCCAGACCGGTCAGCGCACGCAGACGCATATCGATAATTGCCTGTGCCTGTACGTCGGTCAGACCAAAGCGTTCGATCAAACGATCCTTGGAGATCTGAGGGGTCTGGCTGCTGCGGATGATCTGGATGACCTCATCGATATGATCCTGTGCGATCAGCAAGCCCTGTAAAATATGGTCGCGCTCTTCGGCTTTATTTAAGTCATATTTTGTCCGTCTGGTAACGACATCTTCCTGATGGGCGATGTAGCATTTGAGCATATCCAGCAGGCTCAGCACCTTCGGCTGTCCATCTACCAGTGCCAGCATAATAACGCCAAAGGTATCCTGCATCTGGGTGTGCTTGTAAAGCTGATTTAAGATAACGTTTGCGTTCGCATCCCTGCGCAGCTCAATGACAACTCTGGTGCCCTCACGGTTGGATTCATCTCTCAGATCTGTGATGCCGTCAATGCGCTTTTCTTTATGCAGATCTGCAATCTTCTCAATCAGCTTCGCCTTGTTTACCATGTAGGGAAGCTCCGTCACGATGATCTGGCTCTTGCCATTTGGAAGCGTCTCGATATTGGTCACGGCGCGGACACGGATTTTGCCGCGTCCTGTCCGGTATGCCTCTTCCACGCCGCGGGTTCCTAAAATCACGCCGCCGGTCGGGAAATCAGGCGCTTTGACGATGCCCATGATCTCTTCGATTTCGGTGTCGCGGTCTTCCAAAATGCGGTTGTCCATGATCTTTACGACCGCATCGACCACCTCCCGCAGGTTGTGGGGAGGGATGTTGGTCGCCATGCCGACTGCAATACCGGAGGTACCGTTTACCAGCAGATTCGGATAACGGGAGGGCAGTACAACCGGCTCTTTTTCCGTTTCGTCGAAGTTCGGTTCAAAATCAACGGTGTCCTTGTTGATGTCCGCCAGCATCTCCATCGAGATCTTGGACAATCTCGCTTCGGTATATCGCATCGCTGCAGGGCCGTCGCCATCCTCAGAGCCGAAGTTTCCGTGACCGTCAACAAGCGGATAACGGGTATTCCATTCCTGCGCCATATTGACCAGCGCTCCGTAGATAGAGCTGTCGCCGTGGGGATGATATTTACCCATCGTATCACCGACGATACGCGCACATTTACGATGCGGCTTATCCGGTCCGTTATTTAACTCGATCATGGAGTACAGAACACGTCTCTGTACCGGCTTTAAGCCGTCGCGGACGTCCGGGAGGGCTCTGGCAGCAATTACGCTCATTGCGTAATCGATATAAGATTCCTCCATTTTTTTCTTCAGATCGACTTCTTCTATTTTGTCAAAAATATTATCTTCCATCTTTCCTCTTATCCAGCCGCCCAGGCGGCATTCCAATCAGTTTTCTAAATATCCAGATTCTTTACGAACTGAGCGTTCTCTTCGATAAACTTCCGGCGGGGTTCCACCTGGTCGCCCATCAGCGTTGTGAAGGTCAGATCCACTTCGGATTCCGTCTCTTCATCCATGCAGACCTTTAACAGGATTCTGTGCTCAGGATCCATAGTCGTCTCCCAGAGCTGTTCTGCATCCATCTCACCCAGACCTTTGTAACGCTGGATTTTGTTATTCTGATCTCTGCCGACCTCGTTGATAATCGCCGCCAGCTCTTCGTCGCTGTAGGCGTACCAAACCTTTTTATTCTTTTCCAGCTTATACAGCGGGGGCTTTGCAAGATAAACGTGTCCCTGCTTGATCAGCTCCGGCATAAACCGGTAAATAAAGGTCAGCATCAGCGTTGCGATATGCGCACCATCCACATCGGCATCCGTCATGATAACAATCTTATGATACCGCAGCTTGCTGATATCAAAGTCCTCATGAATTCCGGTTCCAAATGCGGTAATCATCGCCTTGATTTCGGCGTTGGAAAAAATCTTGTCCAGACGGGCTTTTTCTACGTTCAAAATCTTGCCGCGCAGGGGAAGGATCGCCTGCGTCGCACGGCTTCTCGCCTTCTTTGCAGAGCCGCCCGCGGAATCACCCTCTACGATGTAAATCTCGCAATTTTTCGGATCTTTATCCGAGCAGTCTGCCAGCTTGCCGGGCAGGGCTGTATTTTCCAGCGCAGTCTTTCTTCTCGTCAAATCCCGCGCCCTTCTTGCCGCTTCCCTTGCACGCTGCGCCAGAACGGACTTTTCTACAATCGTCTTTGCAACGGACGGGTTCTGCTCCAGGAAATACGTCAGCTGTTCGCTCACCACGCTGTCCACAGCGCTTCTCGCCTCGGAGTTTCCCAGCTTCTGTTTGGTCTGTCCCTCAAACTGAGGATCTTCAATCTTGACACTGATGATCGCAGTCAGACCTTCACGGATATCGTCGCCGGACAGGTTGGGCTCGTTATCCTTTAACAGTTTATTACTTCTCGCATAGTCGTTAAACGTCTTTGTCAGCGCATTCCTAAAGCCCACCAGATGCGTACCGCCCTCCGGCGTATTGATGTTATTGACAAAAGAAAAAACACTCTCGTTATAGGAATCGTTGTGCTGCAGTGCAACCTCGACGTAAACATTGTTTTTCGTGCCCTCGAAGTACATTACCTTGTCATAAAGCGGAACCTTGCTGCCGTTTAGATAGGTGACGAACTCCCGGATACCGCCCTCGTAGTGGAAGGTTCTTGTGTGGGGCTCTTCCCCGCGCAGGTCTGTCAGGGAAATCTTTAATCCCTTAGTCAGAAATGCCATTTCCCGCAGACGTGTCTTTAAAATATCAAATTCGTAAACCGTCGTCTCGGTAAAAATCGTCGCATCCGGCTTAAACGTTACTTTTGTTCCGGTCTTTTCCAAATCGCAGGTTCCGATCTCCTTTAACGGATAGCAGACATGACCACGCTCGTAACGCTGCTTGTAAACCTTTCCGCCCTGACAGATTTCGACCTCCAGCCAATCAGAAAGCGCATTTACAACGGATGCGCCTACGCCATGGAGTCCACCGGAAACCTTGTATCCGCCGCCGCCGAATTTACCGCCGGCGTGCAGGATCGTGAAAACAACCTCTACTGCAGGAATGCCCGCTTTGTGGTTGATTCCAACCGGAATGCCTCGTCCGTTATCGACAACCGTGATCGAGTTATCTTCGTTGATCGTTACTTCAATGTGGTCACAGAAGCCTGCCAGTGCCTCGTCCACCGCATTATCTACAATCTCGTAAACCAGGTGATGCAGACCTCTGGAAGAGGTGGAACCGATATACATGCCCGGCCGTTTGCGGACCGCTTCCAGCCCCTCCAGAATCTGAATTTGATCTGCTCCGTATTCAACGCTCATTTATATTCCTCCATTCTGGCCGGCATCCACCGTCCCGTTTGCTACTCTGAAAACTTTATTGATCTCAAACCGGTTGTTGACAAAATCATCCAGACCGGTACAAGTAATAATCGTCTGAATGTCCCCGATACTGTTCAGCAGGTAATTCTGACGGTTGCTGTCCAGCTCCGACAACACGTCGTCTAATAAAAGCACCGGCGTATCCTTTGTCATCTTTTTTACAAGCTCAATCTCGGAAAGCTTCAAGGACAACGCCGCCGTCCTCTGCTGTCCCTGGGATCCGAATTTACGGATATCCACGCCGTCTGCCAGGAATGAAAAATCATCCCGGTGCGGACCCGTTGATGTCATCTTCAGTCGGATATCCCGCTCCTGGTTACGGTGCAGTGCCTCTGCAAAATTCTCGCTCGTCACATCCGGTTCATACACAACCTTTAAATGCTCCCTGCCTCCGGAAAGACGGCTGTGAATCTCTCCGATGATGTCGTTTAGCTGCTCCGTAAAGGTGATCCTTCTCTCGATCACCTGGCTGCCAAATGCCGCCATCTGGTCATCCCAGACCGACAGCGTATCCCGCAGGGACGGATTCTGGTAAATATCCTTTAACAGCCGGTTGCGCTGATTCACAATCCGGTTGTAATGGTTTAAGTTGTACAGATATCCTGCATCCAGCTGACACAGCTCCATGTCCACGAAATGTCTGCGCTCTGCCGGACCGTTCTTGATAATGGACAGATCTTCCGGGGAAAAAAATACCACGTTCATAATGCCCAGAAGCTCCGCCGCTTTTTTGATGCGGGTCCCGTCAATCGCAATGCCCTTGGATTTGTTTTTCCGAAGGTGCATGTCGATGCGGATTTCGTCTTCTTTTTTCTCGAGATAGGCACGGATATGTGCCTCCTCCTCGTTGAAATTTACGATATCCTTATCCTTTGCGCCTTTATGGGACTTGGTTGTCGCACACAGATAAATTGCCTCTAAGATATTGGTTTTTCCCTGTGCGTTATCGCCGTATAAAATATTCGTCCCTCGGTCGAAGGAAAGGTTTAACAGGCTGTAATTCCGAAAATTGGATAATTCCAGCGATTTAATAACCATAGTTCCTCTTTCTGTCAGATCGGTGTATGGAAATTCACTCGATCTTTAAGGTCTGTCCGTCATATTCTACCACGTCTCCGGGCACCAGCTTTTTACCGCGTGCGGTTTCTACCTGTCCGTTTACTTTGACAAGCCCGTCCTGTACAGCGAATTTGGCGTCGACGCCGGACTCCACAAAGCCCGCTGCCTTTAAAGCCTGTCCAAGCTTGATAAATTCATCTCTGATCCGATAGGTCTGCATGAATCGTTCCTTCTTTCCTGCGCCATTTTCCGGCGCTTTTGCAGTTAAACAGTTGTAAAGTTAACAGGGAGAATCAGGTAAATGTAGCTGTTCTCCTCATTACGGATAAAGCAGGGAGCCTTTGGATTAACCAGATAAATCGTGATCTGTTCATCGTCAATGACTCTCAGCGCATCGATCAAAAATCTCGGGTTGAAACCGATCATCAGATCCTTTCCGCTCTTTTCGATATCGATCTGCTCGTCCATGCTGCCGATGGCAGAGTTGATTTTCAGCTCCATCAGACCGTCCGTAATGTTAATAATGATCGGCTTTTTGTCGCCTTCCTTTACGAGCAGAGTCGCACGGTCGATACAGCTTAACAATTCACGTTTGTTGATTGTCACCTTTGTTTCATAATCGCTGGAAAGCATCTGGTCAATACGGAAATACTCGCCTTCAATCAGTCTGGATACAACGGTTGTCTGATCAAATTCAAACACAACCTGATTGTCGGTAAAGAACAGGGATACATCTTTTTCTGTTTCACCGGAAAGAATCTTGCTGACTTCATTCAGGGTCTTACCCGGGATAACAACTTTCTGGGGTTCATAGGTATCCTTCAGCTGAATTTTCCGGATAGAAATGCGATGTCCGTCGAGGGAAACCACCTTCAGCTCATCGCCGTTAATTTCAAACAGTTCGCCGGTCATCAGACGGTTGTTATCGTTGTCAGCGATCGAGAAAATCGTCTGGCGGATAACTTCTTTCAATGTGAACTGAGAAACGACAATGCTGTTGCTGCGCTCTATTTCCGGCAGGTAAGCGAAATCATCGCCGCATTTTCCGGCAATGTTGAATTTCGCTTTTTCACAAGTTATCAGAGTTTGATAGCTATTGTCAGATAGTATCGTAATATCGTTATCTGGTAATTTTCTGACAATTTCAAGAAAAATCTTTGCGTCCAGCGCAATAACGCCAGGTTCTTCAATCGTGCCTTCTACAATGGTCTCAATGCCGAGTTCCATATCGTTGGCAGTCAGTTTGACACATCCCTGGGTACAGTCAACTAAAATGCATTCGAGGATTGTCATAGTTGTTTTGGCAGGAACTGCTTTGGAAACAACCTGAAGTCCGTTTAATAGCTCTGATTTCGGACAGATAAATTTCATATGTGAAAAACTCCCTTCTTTTAACTGTGTGTTCTGTGACTTATCCACATCCACTGGGTTTTCCAAAGACACCCGGCGTGCGATGACCTGCAGGAGCGCAAACAAAGATATAAATAATTAAATTCGTAATCTTTCTTAATAGGCGTTGTTGAAATGTGGATAAGTATCACAAGCCCTGTAAAATAGCGGAAAACAGGAAACGGTTATCTTGTGTACAACCTTAGGATAAGTCGGGGATTACGATCAGGTTATACACAGATCTTCTTTTTGATCGTTTCAACCTTGCTGGCCAATTCGTCGTTATTTTTTAACTCATCCTCAATTTTATTCACACCGTGGATAATTGTAGTGTGGTCTTTTTTGCCGAGCAGTTTGCCAATATTGACATAGGAAGTATCCGTCAGCTTCCTGCACAGATACATGACAACCTGACGCGGCTGAACGAATTCGGAGTTCCGTTTTTTGGAAGTAATATCTTCCGGACTAACGCCGAAGTGTTCCGCAACGACTTCTATAATCAGTTCCGGTGTGATTTCCTTTGGTTTGTCAGGATTTATAATGTCTTTTAAGGCGTCTTCTGCCAGTTCCATTGTAATTTCACTCTGGTTCTCAATCTTGGATTTGGCAATAATTCTATTAAAAGCGCCCTCCAGTTCCCGGATGTTGGACTTAATATTGGTAGCAATGTATTTAAAAATCTCATCATCGACGGGTTTATTACATGCCTCGGCGTTTTTGCGCAGGATCGCCATTCGGGTTTCATAGTCAGGTGGCTGGATGTCCGCAATCAGGCCCCAGTCGAAACGGGAACGGAAACGTTCTTCCAGAGTTTCCATTTCTTTTGGCGGCTTATCAGAGGACAGTACGATCTGTTTGCCTGCGGAATGCAGCACGTTAAAGGTGTGGAAAAATTCTTCCTGTGTACTTTCTTTTCCTATAATAAACTGAATATCGTCGATCATCAGGACATCTACAGTCCGGTATTTTTCGCGCAGCTTTGTCATGGCGGTCGCGTTACCGCTTCGGATGGATTCGATTACTTCGTTGGTAAAGGATTCCGAAGTGACATAAAGAACCTTCATATTCGGATTCTGCTCCAGGATGAAGTGACCGATGGAATGCATCAGATGCGTCTTTCCCAGACCGGCACCGCCGTAGATAAACAGCGGATTGTAGGCATTTCCGGGAGATTCCGCAACTGCGAGACAGGCGGAATGAGCGAATTTGTTGTTATTGCCGACAATGAAGGTGTCGAACTTGTACTTGGGGTTTAAATTCGCCTGTTCGTAATTGATGTTATTTATATTAGAAGAGGGAGACTTTAAATCGGTATCCGTATCGGCGGCCTTCTCTTTTTCGAGGATGAATGAAATATCGTAATCATGATCCATCATCTCGGAAATGGTTACCTTAAAATAATTGCTGTACTTGTTGGAGATGTAGTTGAGGGCATGAGCCTGTCCGGTCGGAATCTGGATGTAGACAGTATCATCCTTTACATCATAAAACTGCAGGGGTTCAATCCAGGTATTATAGGAAATGTTGGTAAGATCATATTCCGTGTGGATTGTCTGCTTGATCATCTCCCAGTTTTCCCCAATAAAATGCATAAAAAGCCTCCTCATCTGTGACCGTCACTAAAGAAACCCCAAAAAAGGGTATAAAATCCCCTTTGAGATTTATTCTATTCTATAATAAACGAATTGTTCGAAAATGGCAAATGTTAATTACTCCACGGATCATGTCCACAAAAGCTGTGGATATCCCCAAACAAAGAGTAGTTGACGTGGATAATTATGAGGATTATGTGGATAAGTGGAATACACATATACACATTGTATTTTCTGGGGATTCTGTGGGTAGAGTGGGGATAAAAACGGAGTTATCCACAAGTTTTCCACATTTTGTGGATAATGTTATGTAAATCTGTGGATCTGTGGATTCGAAAATCCACAGATGTTTATAAACTAGATCTTGTGGAAAAATTTTTTTCCCGATAACAATATCTTGTATTGTGTAAAATAACGATTTTGAAAAAAATTTCGTGGAAAAATTTTCCTGGTTCAAAAATCCTTTAAAATACAGGAAATTGCTTGACTTATCGAATTTCTGCCTATATAATGTCAATGATATTTTCCGATACATGTCATAAATATGCCTTATAGCAGATAAGGCCTGAAAGGGAGGTGTAGCTTTCATGAAGATGACATTTCAGCCTAAGAAAAGGCAGCGTTCCAAAGTACACGGCTTCAGAGCAAGAATGAGCAGTGCTGGCGGCAGAAAAGTATTAGCAGCCAGAAGAGCAAAAGGAAGAAAGAGATTATCCGCATAGGCCGCAGTTTTGTGGCCTATTTTCTCTATGGAGACAATTTCATGAGATTTACGCAGTCGTTGAGAAAGAACCGGCAGTTCCAGGAGGTTTACAAAAAAGGCGTTTCCCGCGCCAACAGGTATTTGGTCATGTATGTATTGGAGAATCATCAGGATGAAAACCTGCTTGGGATTTCCGTAAGTAAAAAAGTCGGCAACAGCGTGGTTCGGCATCGCGTGAAAAGGCTCGTAAAGGAAAGCTATCGATTACATGAGGATATATTTAATAGTGGTTTAAATATAGTAATCACAGCGCGGGCTTCTGCAGCATCCATTTCATTTGAACAGATGGAGAGCGCAGTATTACACCTTGGAAGGCTTCACCACATTATGAAAGAAGAAACCAAAACGGAATGTGAAGCCGATCAATCGAATTGAAAATGATGAAAACTATTCTGATCGCAATGATAAAATTCTACCGGCGGTATCTGTCTCCTTTAAAGACAACGAAATGTCCTTATTTTCCGACCTGTTCGGAATACGGACTGGAAGCCGTAGAGAAATATGGCGCGTTAAAAGGCGGACTGCTTGCCGTCTGGAGGATTTTAAGGTGCAATCCTTTTTCCAAAGGAGGGTATGATCCGGTCCCGTAAACCGGAATCAAAAAGCAGGAGGAAATATCATTGAATGCTATTTTATTAACACAGTATGGCGGCTCTATCCTTGGACCGATTGCCAAAGTGCTCGGCTGGATTATGAACGGCATATTCTGGGTGCTGGACAAAATCGGGATTCCGAATATTGGTCTGGCAATTATTATTTTTACGATCGTTATTTATCTGCTTCTGATGCCGTTTACCATTAAACAGCAGAAGTTCTCAAAGCTCAGCGCGAAGATGAACCCGGAGCTGCAGGCGATTCAGAAACGCTACGAAGGCAAGAAAGATAACGATTCCATGATGGCGATGCAGCAGGAGACTAAGGCTGTTTATGCAAAGTACGGCGTATCTCCCACCGGCAGCTGTGTGCAGATGCTGATTCAGATGCCGATCCTGTTTGCTCTGTATCGTGTGTTTATGAATGTACCGGCTTATGTAAACCAGGTAAAGGAAGCATTTTTCCCGATGGTGGAAAAGCTTGCCAACACAGTCGGCAGTGCAGAATTTTTAAGCAACTCAGAGAACTTCTCCAATGCAGCAATGTATGCAAAGCAGTTTACCAATGAGGCATTTACATCCGGTAATGCAGAGTACATTCAGAACACTTTTATTGATGTTTTGTATAAAGCATCGACTTCAGAATGGAAAAATCTGGCGGATCACTTCCCAACGCTGGCGACAGAGATCACGGATACCATGCAGAAGATGGAACATTATAATAATTTCCTCGGACTGAACATGGGTAACTCTCCGTCCTATACGGTACATGAAGCGATCGCAGCAGGCGCATGGCTGATGGTTGTTGCAGGTCTGGCAATTCCGGTTCTGTCTGCTTTAACCCAGTGGCTGAACGTTAAGCTGATGCCCCAGGCTTCCGATGCATCTTCCAATAATGACAACAGCAGCATGGCAGCTTCCATGAAGATGATGAATAACGTAATGCCGATCATGTCTGCGGTATTCTGTTATACATTGCCTTCCGGTATGGGTCTTTACTGGATCGCTGGTTCTGTTGTAAGAAGCGTGCAGCAGGTGCTGATCAACAAGCACATCGATAAGATGGATATTGACGCGCAGATCAAGAAAAATCTGGAGAAGCGGGATGCGAAGCTGCGCAAGCAGGGAATTGATCCTGCGAAGCTCAATAACTACGCCAATATGAGCACGAGAAATGTAAAAACCAGTTCTGCACCGGCCGCCACAAAGGCAAAAGCTCCTTCCATGACACAGGAACAGAAGGAAGAAGCAATGCGTAAGGCAACGGAGTATTATAACAAAAATGCGGCCAAGCCCGGAAGTCTTGCTTCCAAGGCAAATATGGTAAGGGATTACAACGAGAAGAATAATAAGTAAATAACAGGAGGGGTCAGCATGGATTTCCAAAGATTTTCGGCAAAAACAGTTGGCGATGCGGTAACAGCGGCCTGCCAGCATTTTTTAGTGACAAGCGACAAGCTGGAATATGAAATTCTGGAAGAGGGCTCTACCGGCTTCCTTGGATTCAATGCAAAACCGGCAGTCATTCAGGCAAGGGTAAAGGTTACCGTTGAGGATAAGGCGCTTCAGTTTTTGAATGATGTATTTGCAGCCATGAAGATGGATGTTGTGATGGATATCGCTTACGATGAAGTTGAAAAACATTTAGACATCGATTTAAAGGGCGATGAAATGGGAATCCTGATCGGTAAGAGAGGACAGACGCTGGACTCTTTACAGTATCTGGTATCTCTGGTAGTAAATAAGGATTCTGAAGACTATATCCGCGTAAAGGTGGATACAGAAGATTACCGCAAGAGAAGAAAAGAAACCCTTGAAAATCTGGCAAAGAATATTGCCTATAAGGTAAAGCGCAGCAGAAGACCTGTAGCGCTGGAGCCGATGAATCCTTATGAGAGAAGGATCATTCATTCCGCTCTTCAGAATGATAAATATGTTACAACCCACAGCGAAGGAGAAGAGCCTTACCGCCACGTTGTTGTAACGCTGAAGAAGAACGGCGAGAGATAAAGTATTTAGGAACCGGCGGTGTCAAAGCTGCCGGTTCTTTTTCATCGTATAGGAAACTTCGTTTCCATACGATAAGAAACGCTCCGCGAGGATGCGCACTCGGCGCAGGGGTAGATGGTTGCTAAAGCAACCGCGCCTCGGCGCGAGAATGTGCCAAGGCACATTCTTTTTCATGGAGGTAATATGAAATCAGATACCATTGCAGCGATTGCAACGGCGTTGTCTGATGCGGGAATCGGCATTATCCGCATCAGCGGTCCGGAGGCGATTGCGGTTGCGAACCGGGTTGTGGTCAATAAGAAGAAAGAACACACACTGAAAAACTGGCAGACGCATACAATTCATTATGGTTTTGTCGAAGAAAACGGAACGATTTTGGACGAGGTTATGGTTTCTGTCATGAAAGCACCCAGAAGCTATACGACAGAGGACACGGTAGAGATCAACTGCCACGGCGGCGTGCTTTTAACCAAACGTGTGTTGGAGGCTGTTCTGCATGCCGGTGCAAGGATGGCGGAGCCGGGCGAATTTACGAAACGAGCGTTTTTGAGCGGCAGAATCGACTTATCCGAAGCTGAGGCGGTTATGGATCTGATTCAGGCGAAAAACCAGTTTTCGATGCAGGCGTCGATCAAACAGCTGCGCGGCTCTGTTGCAGAGAAAGTGAAGAGCCTGCGTGCGGCGCTTTTATATGAAATTGCATTTATCGAATCCGCGTTAGACGATCCGGAGCATATCAGTACAGAAGGCTATTCGGAAAAACTCGGCAAAATCACGCAGGAGCTTTTAGGAGAGATCGGGAAGCTGATCGCGTCCGCAGAGGACGGACTTTTACGTAAAGAAGGCATCCGTACCGTCATTGTCGGAAAGCCGAATGCTGGAAAATCTTCTCTGTTAAACCTGTTGGTCGGAGAAGAGCGCGCGATTGTAACGGATATCGCAGGCACGACGCGCGATGCCCTGGAGGAATCCATCCGGTTAAAGGGAATCAGTTTGAATATCATCGATACGGCGGGAATCCGCAGCACGGATGATGTCGTGGAAAAAATCGGCGTAGAGCGTGCGATGCAGTATGCAAAAGAGGCAGATTTAATTCTGTATGTGGTTGATTCGTCGCGCCCGTTGGACGAAAATGACAGGCAGATTATTGAGATGATCCGGGATCAGAAGGTCATCGTACTGCTTAACAAATCAGATCTGGAAGCGGCTGTCAGCGAAACGGATTTACAGGAGGCGTTCGGCGGCAGGGAGGTTTCCATGATCCGCACTTCTGCAAAGAAAAATGCCGGAATCGAGGAATTTGAGCAGCTTCTGGAGCAGATGTTTTTCCATGGAGAAATCCGTTCGGAGGACGAGGTGGTTATCACGAGCATGCGCCACAAAGAAGCCCTCTGCGAGGCGTATGACAGCCTGAAAATGGTTCAGAAAAGCCTGGAAGACGATATGCCGGAGGATTTCTATTCCATCGACCTGATGAGCGCGTATGCGTCCCTTGGTCGGATTATCGGGGAAGAGGTCGGTGATGATCTGGTAAACGAGATTTTTTCCAAATTTTGCATGGGAAAATGATCCGGCCAGGCGGTGGAAAGTCTTGAAGAGACATTTTCTAAAGGAATGGGAAAAAAACAGGAGCGAAAAGTCTCGAAGGGAAGGTTTCGCAAACGGTTTGGAAAAGCGGCAGCGAGCAGGATTGTAGAACACTGCCCACAGAAACAGTTGCCGGAAACGCAGGATTCGTGTATGATTGGTGCAGAAAGCATGCGATGATTCATGACAAAAGAATGTTCGCAGAGCGTGCATTCTTTTGTTCATGACAATAGAATGCTTGCAGAGCGTGCATTCTATTGTTTAGGACAATGGAATGTTCGTATGGTGCGCATTCTATTGCAGAAAAGCACAGAAAATAAGGCGGAAAAGATGGCTCAGATAACAGAAAAAGTTGATGTATGTGTAATTGGGGCAGGTCATGCCGGATGTGAAGCGGCGCTGGCGTGCGCGAGAATGGGACTGGAAACGGTTATTTTTACGGTAAGCGTGGAAAGTATTGCGCTGATGCCGTGCAATCCGAATATCGGAGGTTCTTCGAAAGGGCATCTTGTCCGGGAGCTGGATGCGCTCGGTGGCGAGATGGGAAAAAATATCGATCATACCTTTATTCAGTCAAAGATGCTCAACGCATCGAAGGGTCCTGCGGTGCATTCGCTGCGGGCGCAGGCGGATAAAGCGGAATACAGCAGACGGATGCGGCAGATTCTGGAAAATCAGGAGCATCTGGTTATCAAGCAGGCAGAAGTCTGCGATCTTTTATGGGATGATGTGGATGCAGACACGGTTTCCGGAAAAGCTGGTGCAACGAAAAAAATCCGTGGTGTGCGGACATTTACGGGAACGGTATACGAAGCCAAAGCGGTTATTTTGTGTACCGGAACCTACTTAAAGGCACGCTGCCTGTGCGGAGAATCCATCACCTATACCGGGCCGAACGGACTGCAGGCGGCAAATCACCTGACAGACAGCCTGAAAGAAATGGGCATTGCGATGCGCCGTTTCAAGACGGGAACGCCTGCGAGAATGGATAAAAGGAGTATTGATTTTTCCAAAATGGAAGAACAGTTCGGTGATCCGAGGGTTGTGCCGTTTTCCTTTTCTACTGACCCGGAAAGCGTACAGATTGATCAGGATTCCTGCTGGTTGACCTATACGAACGAAAAAACGCATGAGATCATCCGGGCAAACCTGGATCGTTCTCCGATTTATGCGGGAATTATTGAAGGGACGGGACCGAGATATTGTCCGTCTATCGAGGATAAGGTTGTAAAATTTGCAGATAAAGAGCGCCACCAGGTTTTTCTTGAACCGGAGGGACGTTATACAAATGAAATGTATGTCGGTGGCATGTCATCTTCTTTGCCGGAGGATGTGCAGCTTGCCATGTATCGGACGGTTCCGGGGCTGGAAAACTGCAGGATCGTGCGCAATGCATATGCGATTGAATATGATTGCATCGACGCAAGACAGCTGTACCCGACGTTGGAATTTAAGGATGTTGAGGGGCTTTTTTCGGCAGGACAGTTCAATGGAAGCAGCGGCTATGAGGAAGCGGCTTCCCAGGGCATTCTTGCAGGAATCAATGCGGGTCTGAAATGTCAGGGCAGGGAGCCGATGATTATCGACCGCTCGGAAGGCTATCTGGGCGTTCTGGTAGACGACCTTGTGACGAAGGAAAATACAGAACCGTACCGGATGATGACCTCGCGGTCGGAATACAGATTACTGCTTCGCCAGGACAATGCGGATCTGCGTCTGCGCAGAAAGGGCTATGAGGCTGGTCTGATTTCGGAAGAGCAGATGCAGTGGCTGGAACAGAAAGAACAGATGATTACACAGGAGATGGATCGTCTGAAAAAAACTGTGATCGGCGCATCGGCAGAGCATCAGAGGTTTTTGGAGAAAATGGGCAGTACACCTTTGAAGACGGCAGCGTCTCTGGCGGAGTTGATGTGCAGACCGGAACTTTCCTATGAAATGCTTGCAGAAATTGATCAGAATCGGAAGCTTTTACCGGCAGAGGTCATTGAGCAGGTAGAAATCGAAATCAAATATGAAGGTTATATTGAGCGCCAGAAGCGACAGGTAGATCAGTACAAGAAGATGGAAAAGCATAAAATCCCGAATTGGATGGATTATGATGAGGTTCCGAGCCTGCGTCTGGAGGCAAGACAGAAGTTAAAAGCGTTCCGTCCGGTATCGGTTGGACAGGCTTCCAGAATTTCCGGCGTTTCCCCAGCAGATATTTCCGTGCTTTTGGTATATTTGGAGCATGAAAGTCATATGCGCGATTTGAAGAAAGAATAGGAGAACATATGTTCTATGTACGGAATGGATCAATTTGAAAATGAATTAAAAGAATTGCGGATCGTTCTTTCGGATGTCCAGAAGCAGCAGTTCGAGGAATATTATAAGCTTCTGGTGGAATGGAACGAAGTAATGAATCTGACGGCGATCACAGATTACAAAGATGTAATGAAAAAGCATTTTTTCGACAGTCTGACGGTTGTTCGTGCCTATCCGGAAATCTTGACGGAGGCGGTTTCCGTTATCGATATCGGAACCGGCGCAGGTTTTCCGGGAATTCCGCTGAAAATTGCATTTCCGCAGATTCGACTGACTTTACTGGATTCTTTACAAAAACGATTGAAGTTTTTACAGGAGGTTTCTGATAAACTGGAATTAGGTGAGATCCAGATGCTTCATGGCAGAGCAGAGGACTATGCAAAACAGCCAGAGTTCAGAGAGCATTTCGATTTATGTGTTTCAAGAGCAGTAGCAAATTTATCAACGCTTTCTGAGCTGTGTCTTCCTTATGTAAAAGAAAACGGTAAATTCATTCCTTATAAGGCAGAAAAAGCGGAGGCGGAAATTGAAGCGGCACAGAAAGCGGTCGATCTGCTTGGCGGAGAAATATCTGATAAGATCGAGTTCCAGCTTCCGGGCGGAGATATGGGAAGAACGCTGGTTGTGATTGATAAGATTAAGAAGACGCCGAAAAAATATCCGAGAAAAGCAGGTACACCGGCGAAGATGCCGATTGTCTGAGTTGGTCAACATGAGAGGGAGATGTTTCACGTGAAACATCTCTTTTTTTATAATCCTCAAATGTTTCACGTGAAACATTGACCGGACAAGTCGGAACGAAAAATAGAGACATACCGCGAAAGAGAGGAGAAGTAGTGCGTTTCAAAGATTAAACTGAAATAAGAATATAGTGTAAGATTGAAAATTTCCTTTTTACATCAAAAAACGGAACTGCTGAAAAAAAGTGCATTCCTTTTCACAAATTTATAACTATTAGCAATGGCATTCTTGAAATGTTGATGTTATAATAAATGATGTGAATTTGAAACGGTAAGAGAAGAAGTCGTGAAACGACACGAGGTGTATGAATTTCAATGGGGAGAGCAATAGCAATTGCGAACCAGAAGGGCGGCGTTGGTAAAACAACGACAGCGATCAATCTGTCAGCCTGTCTGGCGGCGAAAAGAAAAAAAGTATTAGTTATTGACATGGATCCGCAGGGAAATACGACCAGTGGATTCGGCGTCGAAAAAAATGAACTGGAAAACACAGTTTATGAATTGATTCTTGGTGAGTGTTCGGTAGAAGAGTGTCTGATCAAGAATGTTGTTAAGAATGTCTCAATTATTCCGTCAAATGTCAATCTTGCCGCAGCGGAGATTGAACTGATTGGAGTAGATAAAAAAGAGTACATTTTGAAAAATGAAATCGACTGGATTCGAGATCAGTACGATTTTATCATCATCGATTGCCCGCCGTCGCTCAGCATGCTGACGATCAATGCGATGACGACAGCGGATACAGTTCTTGTTCCGATTCAGTGCGAATACTATGCGCTGGAGGGATTGAGTCAGCTGATCCATACCGTAAATCTGGTAAGAGAACGTCTGAATCCGACTCTGGATATCGAAGGTATCGTATTTACCATGTATGATGCGAGAACAAATCTTTCGATGCAGGTCGTTGAAAATGTCAAGGATCATCTGAATCAAAAGGTTTACAAGACGATGATTCCCAGAAATATTCGACTTGCAGAGGCACCGAGTTATGGAATGCCGATCAATCTTTATGATGCAAAGTCAGCAGGAGCAGAGAGCTATATGGCACTTGCGGATGAAGTCATAAAGAGAAAGGGTATATAATGGCGTTGAAAAGAGGATTAGGAAAAGGACTGGATTCTCTGATTCCGACAAATGTGATGATGGAGTCAGAGGTAAAGCATGCTACAGTTTCGACCGCCTCATCAGCTGAGGAGGAAAAAGACGGCACTCTGATGGTAAAGCTGTCAAAGGTAGAGCCGAATCGGGAACAGCCCCGTAAAAATTTTGATGAAGATTCTTTACAGGAATTGGCAGAATCTTTAAAACAATTCGGAATGCTGCAGCCGATTCTTGTACAGAACCGTGGTGATTATTATGAAATCATCGCAGGAGAACGTAGATGGAGAGCTGCCAAAATCGCCGGATTAAAAGAAGTTCCGGTTATTGTCAGAGAACTGACAGATCAGGAAATTGTTGAAATTTCTCTGATTGAAAATATTCAGAGAGAGGATTTAAATCCGATCGAAGAAGCACAGGCTTATAAGAGACTGCTGACAGAGTTCCATTTAAAGCAGGATGAAGTAGCGGAGCGGGTTTCCAAGAGCAGAACAGCCGTTACAAACTCCATGCGTCTGCTCAAATTGTGCGATGAAGTACAGAAGATGGTAGTGGACGATATGATCAGCACCGGACATGCAAGAGCGCTGATCAGCATTGAAGATCCGGAAGAACAGTATCTGATCGCACAGAAAATCTTTGATGAAAAGCTGAGTGTCCGCGAGGTGGAAAAGCTGGTAAAAGATCTGCACAAGCCGCCGAAGCCGCCGAAGGAAGAAAATAAGACGCTGCAGGCAATCTATCAGGAGATCTCCGAACGGTTGAAGCAGAGTCTGAGTACAAAGGTATCTGTGAGCGCAAAGCAGAACGGAGCGGGTAAGATAGAAATTGAATTTTATAATCATGAAGATCTGGAACGCCTGCTGGAGCGGATCACGGGTTAAAATTGTGAGACGGTAAGACAAATTACAGAAATACCGTAAGAAAGGAAAGAAAAACAATGACAAGCCCGTTGATGGAATATCTCGGAATAGCAGGATTGGATATTGCGTGGCTGTTTATCGGAATTTTTGTTGTATTGCTGATTCTTCTGGTTTTAATCATTGTACAGTTTGCAAAGTACAAAAAGCTGAAGAAAAAGTACGACAAATTTATGAAAGGCAAAGACGGAAAGAGCCTGGAAAAGGATATTATCGCTCTGTTTGAGGATAATAAATTTATCAAAAGCGAGAGCGAGAAGAATCGAAAGGACATCCGCAATATCCTGAAAAAACTGGAATTCTGTTATCAGAAGGCTGGACTGGTAAAATACGATGCCTATAACCAGATGGGCGGTAATCTGAGCTTTTGCCTGTGCATGCTGAATGAGAGAAACAGCGGATTTATTTTAAATTCCGTACACAGCAGCGACGGCTGCTATACCTACACGAAGGAAATCAAAAACGGCGAATGTGAAATCGCCCTTGGTGAAGAAGAAAGAAAAGCGCTGAATATGGCGATTGGATTTTAAGGAGGAAGAGTCATGATCGATATCAAATTTTTAAGAGAAAATCCGGAAGTGGTAAAAGAAAATATCCGGAAAAAATTCCAGGATGAAAAGCTTCCGCTGGTAGATGAAGTAATCGAGCTGGATGCACAGAGCAGAACTGCACAGAAAGAAGCAGATGATCTGCGCGCCAACAGAAATAAGATTTCCAAAGAAATCGGTAAACTGATGGGCCAGGGTAAGAAAGAAGAAGCCATGGCGATGAAGGAACAGGTCAATGCAGATGCAAAGAGACTTTCTGAGCTGGAAGCACAGGAAGAAGAGCTGCAGGCAAGAATCCTGAAAATCATGATGACCATCCCCAACATTATCGATCCTTCTGTTCCGATCGGTAAAAACGATACCGAGAACGTAGAGGTTCAGAGATATGGCGAGCCGGTTGTTCCGGATTTCGAAATTCCTTATCATACAGAGATCATGGAGAGCTTTGACGGTATTGACTTAGACAGCGCAAGAAAGGTTGCAGGAAACGGTTTCTACTATCTGATGGGCGATATCGCAAGACTGCATTCCGCGGTTATCGCATATGCAAGAGATTTCATGATTAACAGAGGCTTTACCTACTGTGTACCTCCTTTCATGATCAGAAGCAATGTTGTAACAGGCGTTATGAGCTTTGCAGAAATGGACGCTATGATGTACAAGATCGAAGGCGAAGATCTTTACCTGATCGGTACTTCCGAGCATTCCATGATCGGTAAATTTATCGACACAATTATTCCGGAAGAAGAGCTGCCTAAGACTCTGACCAGCTATTCTCCTTGCTTCCGTAAGGAAAAAGGCGCACACGGTCTGGAAGAGAGAGGCGTATACAGAATCCATCAGTTCGAAAAGCAGGAAATGATCGTTGTGTGCAAGCCTGAAGATTCCAAGATGTGGTTTGACAAGCTGTGGCAGAACACTGTAGATCTGTTCAGAAGCATGGATATTCCGGTAAGAACCTTGGAATGCTGCTCCGGTGACCTGGCTGACCTGAAAGTGAAATCTGTAGACGTAGAAGCATGGTCCCCGAGACAGAAGAAGTATTTCGAAGTTGGCAGCTGCTCCAACCTGGGCGATGCGCAGGCAAGAAGACTGAAGATCCGTGTAAATGGTGAAAACGGAAAATACTTTGCACATACACTGAATAATACAGTAGTAGCGCCTCCGAGAATGCTGATTGCTTTCCTGGAGAATAACCTGCAGCCAGACGGCTCTGTCAGAATTCCTGAAGTGCTGCAGCCTTACATGGGCGGAATGAAAGAAATTCGCAAAAAATAATTATGTAAACTAAAATAAACAAAAAGTGAGGTGAGATTCTTGCACAAATTTTTGAGAGCAGTGGGATTCAGTCAGTATACAGAAAAGAAACAGGTTCAAAAGCTGATCCGGGATATCATTATTCATGCGGATGAGCGCAGCTATACGACCGTTGGGAAAAAGACGCTGGTTGCAGAATTTGACAGGAATTTCGCCGAAGATATCGGAATAGCAGTGTGCGGAGAATTTGATGAGGACGATACGTACAGTTTCGATTATTATCTTCCGTACCTGCGCTCCGATCTTGTCAGTACAGCAGAGGATATCTCAATCGAGCGCCACGCAGCGAAGGAGTCCTATGCGGGAATCTGCGACGATCCGAAGGTTGGTGTTTCCCTGATTTTTTACCTGCAAAATATGATTTCGTATCTGAAATTGCAGGGAGAAGGCAAGATCCCGGCAAAGGGTACTTCTTTGAACCTTTCCGCACTTTCCTGTCAGGGAACGATCATGATGCCGATTCAGAAGACGGAATGGCAGAAAAAGAAGATTGCCAAGGACGCGGTACAGAGAAACCGTCTGATTCAAGCTGCACGCGGCGGCGATGAAGAAGCGATGGAAAGCCTGACGTTAGAAGATATGGACACCTACACGTCCATTTCCAGAAAGATTCAAAAAGCCGATATTTTCAGTCTTGTAGATACGTATTTCATGCCGTATGGTGTGGAATGTGACCAGTATTCTGTTCTGGGTGAAATCACGGATATGAAGCTTGTAACCAACGGACTGACGGGCGAAAAGGTACATATTCTGACCCTGTGTTGCAACGACCTGAATTTAAAGGTTGCAATCAACAGCATTGATCTGCTGGGCGAACCTGCTGTCGGACGCCGCTTCAAGGGCAGCGTGTGGTTGCAGGGACAGGTGAATTTCCCAGAAGAGTCGTAGAAGAGTTCACGGACAGCGTAAAGTATTTGACTTGTACAGATAATTTCTGTATAATAAATTTGTTTATGGAACTGTTTTTTGTGTGACGAATCGAATAGGTGTTACTTCTAAGAAGCAACCATGGTTAAAGCCGTGAAACCTAAAAAGTGGCAACAAAGAGTCTGATTGGAACAGTAGCATATAGAAATGTCGAAATAAGAAATCAGATGATTCATCACGAAAGTGATTGAGTTCATAAAGAAGGTCACCGTAACCGAAACAGGCTGAAAAGCTTGAAAATACGGCATTTGTTCTCGTAGTTAAATGGATATAACGGGGTCCTCCTAAGAAGTAACCATAGTTAAAGCCGTGGAACTTAAAAAGGTGGTAACAAAGAGTCCGATTTGAACAATGGCATATAGAAATGTCGAAATAAGAAATCAGATGATTCATCACGAAAGTGATTGAGTTCATAAAGTTGGTCGCCGTGACCGAAAAGGCTGAAAAGCCCGAAAATACGGCATTTGTTCCCATAGTTAAATGGATATAACAAGCGCCTCCTAAGGTTGCGTTACAACGGTCACCTCAAAAAAACTAAATAAGGGATTGCAGTTCGACTTTGGTCGGGCTATAATCATATATCAGACACGTCCATATAGCTCAGCTGGATAGAGCACACGCCTCCTAAGCGTGGGGTCGGAGGTTCAAATCCTCTTATGGACGCCAGTGAACAACGCCGAAAGCCTTTGT